>Ga0257107_1000737_pt1 | contig 12459 bp, 9 predicted proteins | sample LP_taG_2_FD_190178 | JGI IMG/M metagenome (GOLD analysis project Ga0257107, IMG submission 190178) | Marine microbial communities from Northeast Subartic Pacific Ocean, Canada - LP_J_2011_P26_500m | ecosystem: Environmental > Aquatic > Marine > Oceanic | place: Canada: Northeast Subartic Pacific...
CAAAGATATAATGGATTGCTCCTAATCATTTTTTTCATCATCATAACTGACATCTCGAGTGGATAAAGCAGATACAGTGGCGAACAAGACGCCCCTTTATACGTTACATCGTGAACTCGATGCCAAGATCGTTGAGTTCGCCAACTACCAGATGCCCCTCAATTACCCATCCGGCATCATCAAAGAACACCGTCACGTTCGCGAATCTGCAGGTCTGTTCGATGTCTCTCACATGGGACAAATCAAAGTTACCGGCGATAGTGCTGCCGAATCACTTGAATCTCTACTGCCCACCGATCTCAGCAAACTCGATATCGGACGTCAGCGCTACAGCTTCTTAACGCTGGACACAGGTGGAATTCTTGATGACCTGATGATTTCAAGATTTGAAGATCACTATCTTCTGGTCGTGAACGCATCAAACAAGCACCAGGATTTCGACCATATCGCTGGTAATCTTCCAGCAGACTGTACAGCTGAGCTCCTCGATAATCGTTCTCTCCTGGCGCTACAAGGTCCCCTGTCCAGAGAGGTCATGTCACGGTTGTGCCCAGATCTTAGGACCATGCGATTTATGGACACTATGGACACTGAGGTCGAAGGCATTAAATGTCAGGCATTCTGTAGCGGCTATACAGGCGAAGATGGTTTCGAGCTTGCGACAAATTATGACGATGCATTGAAGCTTGCCCAGTTACTGCTCGATCAAACCGAAGTGCAACCCGTAGGACTCGGTGCTCGGGATTCGTTGCGCCTGGAAGCGGGTTTATGTCTGCATGGCAATGACATTCACCCAAATACCACACCAGTAGCGGCGGGGCTGGCCTGGGCAATCCCCGCAAGCCGCCGGAAAGGCGGCTCCAAATCTGGTGGCTTCCCGGGTTCGGAGCCCATATTGCTGGAACTCGAAAATGGGCCCACACTCACTCGAGTGGGAATTCAACCTGAAGGCCGGGCGCCTGTCCGTGCCCACTGTGAAATCGTGATCCCAACGGGCGAATCAATCGGCGAGGTTTCCAGCGGCGGCTATGGACCGACCGTTGGCAGACCAATCGCGATGGGGTATGTCAAATCAGCTTACAGTCATCTTGGTGCCGAGCTTCAGGCCATTGTGCGAGGCAAACCTCTTAACGTTAAGATTTGCCACTTACCTTTTGTACAACACAATTACAAGAAACACTACATTACATCAGGAGCTGATTCAGCATGAGCGATATACGATATACGAACGACCACGAATGGGCACGCCTGGAAGGTCTTTTTGTGACTGTCGGTATTACCGACTATGCACAGGATCAACTGGGAGAACTCGTTTACGTTGAACTTCCTGCGATCGGCACAGCAGTTAGTCAAGGAGACGAGGCTGCGGTCATTGAATCTGTGAAGGCCGCTGGAGATGTCAAGTCACCAGTCACGGGAACGATCGTTGAAGTCAACGAGTCACTCAACGATTCACCCGAATCAGTTAATGACGACCCCACCGGTCAAGGCTGGTTTTACAAAATAGAAATAACAGACACTTCTGAGTTAGAGAACTTGCTATCAGAGACCAACTACAACGCGCTAATTGCTGAACTATCCTAAACTGCCGCGCTTGAATTATCCTAAGGGGGGATTATGAAAAAGCTGCGAAAAAGTCTTGACGATCTTGAAATCCCACAAGATTTTGTACGTCGCCACATAGGTCCCAGTCAGTCGGATATTGACCAAATGCTGGCAGTTACGGGGCATGAATCACTGGAACAACTGATCGACCATGCAGTACCTGCCTCTATAGTGAGTGAACGACCTTTGAATCTGCCGCCCGCCCGAAGCGAACGTGCTACCAGCACCTACTTGCGACACATGCGACATAGAAACCGTGTATTCGTGTCGATGATCGGTTGTGGCTACCATGGCACGATCATGCCACCAGTCATCAAGCGGAATGTGCTTGAGAACCCAGACTGGTATACCGCCTATACCCCCTACCAAGCGGAGGTCAGCCAGGGCCGTTTGGAAGTGCTGCTTGGTTTTCAGCAGATGGTGATGGACCTGACCGGTATGGAGATTGCCAACGCTTCTTTGCTCGATGAAGCCACAGCAGCTGCAGAGGCAATGACCATGGCGCGACGGATTTCGAAGAGCCGGTCTAATGTCTTTTTTGTGGACAACAATTCTCACCCACAGTCGATAGCTGTCATTCGAACAAGGGCCCATTTTCTCGGTTATGAAGTCGTCGTTGGTGACCCGTACACAGAGCTTCAGATTCGGGATTTTTTCGGCGTCCTGATTCAATATCCAGCATCAACCGGACGCCTGACCAACCCGAGTAACGCTATCTCCCAAGCCCACAAAAAAGGTGCATTGGCTATTGTCGCAAGTGATTTACTCGCGCTGACTCTAATCAAATCCCCAGGTGAAATGGGCGCAGACATTGTTGTCGGTAATTCACAACGGTTTGGCGTTCCCATGGGATACGGCGGCCCACATGCCGCGTTTTTTGCCACCCGTGATGAATACAAACGATCCACACCGGGACGCATCATTGGGGTCTCAATTGATGCTCAAGGGCATCCGGCACTGCGTATGGCACTTCAAACACGAGAACAACACATCAGACGTGAAAAGGCGACGAGTAATATCTGCACGGCTCAGGTGCTGCTTGCCAATATTGCCACCTTATATGCGATGTACCACGGCCCCGAAGGGCTCAAGGATATCGCTAGGAGGGTCCATCGTATGACGCGGATCCTTGCGGCCGGTTTGTCCGAACTGGGTTACCCACTTGTAGATGATGCGTACTTTGATACCGTCAAGGTACGCGTTCCGGGCTTAGCTGGCCGAATTGCCGCCAAGGCTCGCGAATCACAAATTAATCTGCGCTACATCGATGCAGATCATCTCGGCATCACACTGGACGAAACAACCAAACGGAAAAATATTTTAAGCCTTTGGCGGGTATTCCATACTGGCGCTGACCGAATGTTGAGTATTGAACGCTTTGATGACGTGGTCACTGAGGCCGTACCCCAAGAACTGATGCGCAGAACTGGTTTCATGGAGCATGAGATATTCCATCGTTATCACTCTGAAACCGAGATGATGCGTTATTTGCGCCGGACTGCTAGCAAGGACATCAGTCTTGGTAGGTCTATGATTCCATTAGGGTCATGCACCATGAAACTGAACGCCACATCCCAAATGCTGCCGCTGTCCTATCGTGACTTTTCAAATCTGCACCCGTTTGCACCACTCGACCAAACTCAGGGCTATCAGCAGTTGTTTGAGGAACTCGAGGAGATGCTGTGCGAGATCACCGGCTTCCACGCCATTTCTCTGCAACCTAACGCAGGATCACAGGGTGAATACGCCGGACTCCTTTGTATACGGGCCTACCTCCAAAGCCAAGGACAGGGACATCGGAATATATGCCTGATTCCTTCGTCTGCTCACGGAACCAATCCTGCTAGCGCTATCTTGGCCGGCATGAAGGTTGTCATCATACGTTGTGACGATAATGGGAATGTAGATCTTAAAGATCTCTCTGATAAAGCGGCTTTTCATAGAGATAGCCTGGCGGCGCTGATGATTACCTATCCGTCAACTCACGGCGTCTTTGAGGAATCAATTCAGGAGATCTGCCAAATTGTTCACCGCTCGGGTGGTCAGGTCTATATGGACGGGGCTAATTTGAATGCACTGGTCGGTATCTGCAGACCCGGTGAGATTGGGGCAGATGTTGCCCACATAAACCTGCACAAGACTTTTGCTATACCACATGGCGGCGGCGGACCGGGTATGGGCCCAATTGGTGTACTCAGCCACCTGGCTCCATTTCTGCCAGACCACCCTCTCGTCGAGGGTGTTAATCCTGCAGCTGGCGGCAGAACCACGATCGGTACGGTATCAGCAGCACCCTGGGGATCGGCTTCTATTCTCCCGATTTCCTGGGCGTACATTGCCATGCTGGGCGCTTCGGGTGTCCGCAAATCCACCGAACTGGCTATTTTGAATGCCAACTACATTGCCAAACGCTTGAACGAGCATTACCCCGTTGTCTACACCGGTCCTGGAGGATTAGTCGCTCATGAGTGCATCGTCGATTTGTCTGAAATCAAGGCACAATCTGGCATCACTGTCGAAGACGTGGCCAAGCGATTGGTTGACTATGGGTTTCACGCGCCCACCATGTCCTGGCCCGTTGCAGACTCCTTTATGATCGAACCCACCGAAAGCGAATCTTTAGCCGAGCTCGATAGATTCTGTGAGGCTCTGATCTCGATTCGTCAGGAGATATCAGATATCGAAGTCGGCAAAGCAGATCTCGAGAATAATCTTCTGAAAAATGCCCCGCATGCTCAGCATTTACTGACAGAGGAGAATTGGAATCGGCCTTACTCCTTGAAGCAAGCGTTCTTTCCATCGCCGCATACTCGCCAGGATAAATACTGGCCTCCCGTGGGCCGGGTGGATAATGTCCATGGTGACAAAAACCTTATCTGCAGTTGCCCCCCGATCGAACACTACGACCAGGCAGCCGCATGACCATAAGCCAGGGCCAAAAACAACTTGGCGCGGAAAAGATGTCTCGATTATCGGTAAAGTTTGCAGCCAGTAAACGAGCCGATCTACTACCTAAACCACCTTGGATCAGAGCGCGGTTTCCCGGCACGCCTGAGGTTGTACGTCTTAAATCAATACTGCGGGAAAACAACCTCCACACTGTCTGCGAAGAGGCCAGTTGCCCGAATCTTGGGGAATGTTTTAGCAATGGCACTGCCACCTTTATGATCATGGGCGACATCTGCACTCGGCGTTGCCCGTTTTGTGACGTCGCGCACGGTCGGCCCGGTTCTCTTGATAAGGATGAACCATCCAACCTTGCACGTACTGTTAAGTTGATGGGACTTAACCATGTAGTCATCACATCGGTGGATCGGGATGACCTGCGAGATGGTGGTGCCAGCCATTTCAGGCAGTGCATTGATACGATTCGCACAGTGAGTCCTGAGACAACAGTCGAAATACTGACGCCCGATTTCCGGGGTCGCGCGACTAAAGCCATCGAACAGCTAGTTGCTTCACCACCCGATGTTTTTAATCACAACCTGGAAACGGTGCCGCGACTGTATAAACGGGTAAGACCCGGTGCCGACTATGGCCACTCGTTGGGCCTATTGAAGGATTTTGGGAAATGCTGCCCTGATTTGCCGACCAAGTCGGGCCTTATGCTCGGCGTTGGTGAAACGATACCTGAGGTAGAGGCCGTGATGCAAGATATGAGAAATCACGGTGTGCAACTATTGACACTGGGACAGTATCTACAGCCCAGCCTTGATCATCTACCAGTCGAGCGTTATGTCACCCCAGAAGAATTCCGAGATTTGGCCACACTTGGCAGCCGGATAGGCTTTGGTCACGTTGCCTCGGGACCCATGGTGCGCTCTTCCTACCATGCTGACCAGCAAGCACGAGAGTTGATCGGTCGGGAGTGAAAAATTACCTATTTCCGAGATTCAACCCAGAATCTGAGCGAGGTCGTCACATAAATCTTCAGGATCTTCCAGGCCCACAGAAATTCTGAATACACCGTCGCCGGCAAACGCCCGGTAAGCATCCAATGCTTGTCCTTCAAGTGCATAACTTGATTTCATCAAATCGTCCGTGCCCAGCCAGTAGATCAGACTACGGTGATGACCCAGTGACACTGCATAGTGAAATATCTTCAGGTCAGACATCATGCGCTCCACCAACTCAGGACCGTTATCAATCTGTACTGACACCATGCCAGAGAAATTATCCATCTGGCGAACAGCCAGTTCGAATTGCGGATGACTGGAAAGTCCGGGGTAGAGCACCCTTTTTACCTTTGTATGCCCTTCCAGATATTTTGCAACATGGATTGCGTTCGCCTGATGTGCTTGCATCCTTATGGGTAGGGTCGCCAGCCCTCTATTGATCAGCCACGCATTAAATGGACTGAGTACACCGCCCATATAAATCTGACCATCGGATTCGACATTCCTCAACTTATCCCGTCGACCAAGAACTGCACCCCCCATCGCATCACCGTGCCCGCAACAGTATTTCGTGAGGGAGTGGACAACATAGTCTGCCCCTAACTTCAACGGACGAGTCGCTACTGGAGAAGCAAAAGTCGAGTCGACTGCGAACTCTGCACCCACTGAATGAGCAAGTTCGGCAACACCGCAAATATCCGTAAGACGCAATGTTGGATTCGCTGGCGTTTCTGCCCAGACCAGCCTGACACCTGCAGTTATAGCCCGAGCTGCTTCTTCTAGATCAGACAGGTCGGCCAAAATAACGTCCACACCAAGCCGGGTTAACATCTTTCGGGCCAACTCTGCCGTTCCCGGATAATTACTATCGCTCATTACTAGCCGATCACCTTGACTGAGCGTACTTAACAACAACGCCGAAGTCGCTGCCATACCTGATGCAAAACATCGGCAGGCCTCTGCTTCTTCCAGCGCTGCGAGTTTGTCCTGAAGGATCGTGACGGTAGGGTTGTCCCAACGACTATAAACATAGGGTGCGTCATCAGGTTTATCTTGAGCCGAGAAACTGATTGGTTCGTCGATAACAAACGTACTCGACATTACAATATTCGGTGCAGATGCACCGGTCTCGGCATCTGGCGATTCGCCAGAATGTACCGCCCGGGTCATAAATCCCCTGGTTAGACTATTGTCGTTAGCCATAGCTACATCGAATTAAAAGAGATGCTCAGGCAACCTCCCCGACATGCGTATGAAGAGGACTGTTGCGTGGAAAATGTGAAATGAGAAATTCCATCTGGTCCGCCAAGATCTGTCTACCAGAGAGATAGATATACTCGGCATGGGTTGGAATAAATGGTACTGCCAGTAGTTCCTGTCCCGATTCTTCAGGCGTCTGATCACCTTTTCTATGGTTGCATCGTCTGCAGGCCGTCACAACATTCTGCCAGACGTCCGTACCCCCCCGACTGAGAGGCTGTACGTGGTCCCTTGATAACTGAGTGGGCAAAAACTGCGCTCCACAATAAAGACACAGATGAGCATCACGCCGGAATAATGCCTTGTTGTTTAACGGTGGTGTGTATGAAGGATGGCGCTCTAAGTGGGCTCGAGATTGGCCCAGCGTACAGATGATTGAGTGGACTTCAAGCATGCTCTGGCGTCCGGTTCTTGCGTTTATCCCACCGTGCACAACATACAAAGAAGAACCCATCGGATAGAGTATTTGTTCTAGACAATGGAGCTTCACTGTTTCCTCAAATCCGATCCATTCGATCGGCATCCCTGAAACATCTGTACGCAGTATCCGTAGACTCGCATCAATCATCCTTTACTCCCGAGGTTGCGTACACTACTGTGCGTCAAGACGGCAGCATAATCAACTATCCCAACATCGATATTTAGGTGGCCAGAGTCTTTATTTAAAAGGGCAGTTGCGAGGCGTTGTTCTCAACCAGGTCAACACCCGCATCTGAGCAACTCCATCGTTCTATCCGAGCGTTGTTCAGTGCTGTTATCCAATTATCCCGCCACACTGACGGCCCTTCTGAGAGGCTTTTCGTTGATCGGCACATGGAGAACCGCAGCAACAATTCCAAGAACAATACCCGTCTGCCAAACAGCATCATAAGTACCGGTTAGATCATGAATATAACCACCTAACCACACTCCAATGAAACTCCCCATTTGATGACTAAAAAATACCACCGCAAACAACGTCGCCATGTACCGCACTCCAAATATGCGAGTGACGATACCAGTGGTCAGCGGTATCGTCGACAGCCAAAGCAATCCCATCGCACAGGAGAATAAATAAAGCATAAATTCTGTTTTTGGAAATAACAGCAAGGCAGCGATAACAATTGCACGTCCAGCATAAATAAAACTCAACCCATTTGAATTACTGTGTCGTTGACCGTAAAACCCTACTGCAATAGATCCAATAATGTTGAACACACCGATCAAAGCCAAACACCAAGCTGCAACACTCCCCGACAAACCCAAATCGACAACATAAGCAGGCAAGTGAACCATAATAAATGTAACGTGGAATCCACAGACAAAGAAACCGATAGTCAACAGAACATAGCCGCGGTGGCGAAAGGCCTCCCTCAGTGCTGCTCTGAGCGTTAGATCAACGGTATCGGGCTCATCGAATTTTGCATGATTAGGCAGCAAAAAAGCCAACGGGATAATACACAAAGTACATGCACCCATTATCAACAACGCATTGTTCCAACCGAACTGGCCGATCATGCTCTGGGCAAAGGGTGAGAGCGCAATCTGACCCACTGAGCCTGCAGCAGTCCCCAAGCCCATCACCAGCGAACGCCTTTCCGGACCTACTGCCCGGACCATTGCCGCAATCGCTAAAGTAAACGACGTAAATGCGATTCCGGCACCTGTGAGAACCCCACCTGTTAGATACAACATACCGCTAGTATCTGATAGGGTCATTCCCCAGATCCCGAGCGCATAAATCAAAGCCCCGCTTGCGATCACCCACACTGGACCATGTCGATCGACAATGGCACCGGCAATGGGCAAACCGATTCCCCACATAATATTCTGAAGAGCCATTGCCAATGCATAGGTTTCACGAGTCCAACCAAACTCGACCGTCATTGGGTCAAGATACAAGCCCATTCCGGAACGGACTCCAAACCCAACTACCGACACTAAACATCCTGCAATCAATACGATCACCGGTGTTTTCCAGGCCTGGCTGTTTGCAACATTCATCACGAATTGGCTGATCCCTTTATACTCGCCAGGCGGCATGGTACACCGTCACATGACATCAGAACGAATAGGCTAACAATTGGCTTGACCATATTAGCCAAATAACACGTGGATCCTACCCAAATAATTCTAGGCTATTTAGTGTGGGCTTGATAAATCTTGCTAGCGGCGCCCGCATGAACATCACAATGATGACACATCATCAATGGATTGAACGATATTAAACTTCAGCTCACCGTATCGGCTGTCGGCGCTAAACCCCGTGCTCGACGATCCATCAACCGGTCCAGCCAGTCTGGATCCATTTCAGGCACAGAAGATAGCAGCAGTTCCGTGTAGGGCGCGTGCGGCGGTGTCAGTATCTGTTGTTTTGCGCCCTGCTCGATTATGCGGCCCTGATACATGACCACAATATCATCAGCAATAGCCTTCACGGTTGCCAGGTCGTGAGTGATAAATAGATACGACAACTGAAGATGATTCTGCAGACCCTGGAGAAGTTCGAGTATTCCCTCCGCAACAAGCTGGTCGAGAGCAGAAGTAACCTCATCACAGATGATTAGGTCTGGTTCAGCAGCCAGCGCACGGGCAATGCAGATCCTTTGTTTTTCTCCTCCTGACAACTGATTTGGAAAACGATCTATGAAACTTTTGGGCAATTCAATCTGCTCTAGCAACTCAACGGTGCGATCTGTTTTCTGTTGACCGCTCATTCCGAGATAAAATTCCAACGGCCGACCAATGATTTCCCTAACCCGCTGACGCGGATTGAGTGAAATATCGGGCATCTGGTAGATCATCTGGATCGACCGCAGTTCGTCCTTACTTCTGTCGGCAAGCGCCGCCGACAGTGATTTACCCTTGAAAGTGACTAAACCAGACTGTGGAGGAAGTAGTCCGGTAATGACACGCGCCAACGTACTTTTCCCACTTCCCGACTCACCGACAACAGCGACGGTCTTCCCCTGCTCGACACCGATACTGATATCCTCTAGGACATACTCAGTCGCGCTGGGATAGCGTGCGGTCACATTGTCTACTGCAAGAATTCGACTCTCCACTTGTTGCAGTGTTTTATCCTCCCTTAAGCTGCGGACAGACAACAGCCGTTTTGTATAGTCCTCTACGGGGTGGGCAAGGAGGGCCCGTGCTTCCCCTTCTTCCACTAGGTTTCCATAACGAAGCACCATTATTCTGTCTGCCAGTTGTGCCACCACAGCTAGGTCGTGCGTTATGTAAATTGCAGCAACCCCCTTTGCGCGAACTGCTTCCTTAATAGCCGCCAGCACCTCGATCTGGGTTGTCACATCCAACGCTGTCGTTGGTTCATCAAACACAACAATCTCAGGCTCACAACCCATCGCCATGGCTGTCATCGCACGCTGCAGTTGACCGCCCGATACTTGATGAGGGAATCGTTCACCAATTGATTCAGGGTCTGGGAGATCCAGTTGCCGATACAGACTACGCCCCTTCAATGCGGCCTCCGTTCGATTCATCTTGCCATGTTGTACAGGAGATTCGGAGAACTGCTCTAGCAGGCGATGCGCCGGGTTAAAAGCCGCCGCTGCGCTTTGTGCAACGTAACTGACACGATTGCCACGCAACTGTCGCAGTTGCTTCTCGGGCAATGTTGTCAATTCCAGCCCATCCAGTTTGATTGACCCAGATACGATCCGGCATCCCGGTTTTGTATATCCCAATGCTGCCAGGCCCAAGGTTGATTTTCCGGCGCCAGATTCACCGATCAGCCCAACGATCTCACCCTTCTCCAAGGCCAGGCTCAGTCCATTGACGATAGGCCGCCATTCGCCGTCGATCTCAGCTTCGATGACAACATCTTGCATTTCCAACAATTTATTCGACATTCACGACTCCATTCTCACCTGCGCCCCGTGCGATTCTGTATCGAATTGCAGACACTGTTGAAACACCTTACCCGGCCTATGGGAAAAAGCAACCCCGCGTCCAGTCCCGATTTCAGGACACTTTCTATACAATTGCTCCTTTGCACATTCGCCAATCGCATAGACCGCAAGGCCCACGAACGGGTGTTAAGCATTGAACTGGAAAAGCCTATCTACTGAAGAACTAGAACGGGAATACTCGCCGAGCAGTATGGTGGGCGACATTGCACCATTCCTATCATCGTACACCACGGAGTCCCAACGGGTGCGAGACCGCTATGGGGCCCATCTGATTACCGACCTACCCTACGGTGCTAATGTTGAAGAAAAACTAGACCTCTTCCTGCCAGCCATGCCAGCCAATTCCGAAAACATCCCTTTGCTGATATTTGCTCACGGCGGCTACTGGCAACAACTCTCAAAAGATGATCACAGTTTTTTAGCCACCCCCTGGACAACAGCCGGATACGCGTTTGCGAGTATCAACTATGGCCTTGCGCCTGCCTCAAACATTCCACAGATGATTTCACGTTGTCGCCAGGCCATCAACTGGTTTGGTGAAAACTGCTTTGATTACGGACTCGACAAGGAAGGCATTCATGTCATGGGGCATTCTGCAGGCGCTCATCTCCTGGCCTGTGCAATTAGTCCGGGTATCCAGGATCACGACAGATCAACACTTCTTACCCGACCTCAACGCGCCATCCTTATTGGTGGCATCTACGACCTCGAACCGATTTCTCAAACTTATGTCAACGAACCACTGGAATTGTCGATTGAAAGTGCTAGAGCACTCAGCCCACAGTTTTATGATACCGATCCGTTTATTGCTCTGGACATCGTCTATGCAGAACACGAAACTAAAGAGTTCATACGCCAATCCAAGGCATATGCTGATAAATGCTCAATAATTACCACCCATATAAAACTCACGGAAGTGCGGAGTCGGCATCATTTTGACATCATGTACGATATTGCCCATACCGATACTGCGCTCTTTCAACAACTGTCGGTATCTACGGATAAATGAGATGGTCAGATGAAAACCACGTCTCTTGAAACATTATCCATCAGCCAAAGTCCGGGCCTGTTAGACGCTCGCAAGCAAGACGGCCTTGACCCGCTCTCCAGTATTGGAGACCTTTTTGATTTACCACCTGATCTGGTTTATCTCGATGGCAACTCTCTTGGCGCTATGCCCGCGGTGGTGCCAGAAAAGATCCAAGAAGCCGTTACCGAGGGCTGGCGTACCGGGTTAATACGAAGTTGGAATGATCGGGATTGGCACATACTGCCTTTGACCCTCGGCAATCGACTGGCGCCCCTAATGGGCGCTAATGCTGGTGAAGTGTTGGTGGTTGATTCGACGTCAATTAATCTGTTTAAGACCCTGTCAGCTGCTCTGGAAATGCGTCCCGATCGAACTGAAATTGTATCGGAACGCGATAACTTTCCATCAGATCTTCATATCATCCAAGGCGCTATCACGCATTTTTATCCGCAACATAAGCTCGTTGAGGGAAAGGAAAGCGATGAATCGATACTCGAATTGATCGGCCCATCCACTGCTGTGGTGACTCTTACCCAGGTCAGTTACCGCACCGGATTGATTCGCGACATGGAAAGAATAACTAAAGAGGCTCATCGGGCGGGTGCGCTGGTTATATGGGATCTGGCTCACACACTGGGTGCGGTACCCGTGGATCTGAATGCGGCTGATGTTGATTTTGCCGTTGGTTGTACCTACAAGTACCTCAATGCCGGACCTGGTGGACCGGCATATCTTTTCGTTGCCGACCGACACATCA
>Ga0257107_1000738_pt1 | contig 12458 bp, 17 predicted proteins | sample LP_taG_2_FD_190178 | JGI IMG/M metagenome (GOLD analysis project Ga0257107, IMG submission 190178) | Marine microbial communities from Northeast Subartic Pacific Ocean, Canada - LP_J_2011_P26_500m | ecosystem: Environmental > Aquatic > Marine > Oceanic | place: Canada: Northeast Subartic Pacific...
TTGAAAAAGATAGGGTATAATAAGGTGTTACCGTTTAGGAAAGTTGAAGGTGAATCTAATATAACTTGTGCAGATCCAACTAAAATGGAAAAATTGGGATGGTAATTGACTACTTTAAAAATGATTGGAAGCCTAATATGTTAACAGTAGAAAGATATAGTGATAATCCTAATTTATATAGACCGTCTATAGAAATATTTAGAGAAAAAACTTTTCAAGAAGGAAATGAAAGTATTAGTTATAAAAAATATAATCCGGATAATCCAGATATAGAAACATGGATGGTATTTAATGATAACAATGTTCTTATATCAATTAGTGCTGGTGAAAAATCTCATTATACAAATGATCCTAATATAGTATTACGAATTTGTAGATATCATATATTAAAACCTTATCGTAGAACGCATTGTGGATTAATGATGGCTGAATATCAAATACAATGGGCTCGTGAACGTGGATATCAAATTTTATATGTCACACATGATATTAAAAATAGAGCAATAAATGCATTATATCAACGAAAGAAAAAAATGCCGCTAGGAACATTTAAAAAATGGACAGAAGGAGAGTGGTATAAAAAATTACAATTAGAAAAGAATTTTTTATTTAAAACAGGAAGTATGTTACAATATGTTTACAGCATTAGATTATTTGATCCTAACTTTATTTGGAATCCCAAATCAAAATACATAGTAGAAAAAAAACATAATGGAGATATTTAATTTGCAATTAAAGTATCCAGATATACACGTTCTTTTATTTCATCCCAAGATTCATTAGTGGTGATCCCTATTATTAAGTGGGCGTCATCAATATCTTTTTTTGTAACATGCAGTTTCATTGAATTAATAAGAACGGGATTTGGACCAACAGTAATAACTGATTTCTCAGGATCTTCTTGAAAAGTAATAGTAAATGAATTAGAGGTAATTGGAAAATAAATGGCGTAACCTATAATACCCTCGTCAGGGTGTGGTTGACATGTAGCCTCTAAAGAATAAACACGCGTGTGACGTCCCTCCCTTTTATTGTCGAATAGAAAAGCGTCATGTATACTCATTATACCTCCAAATTCTTCTATAAGAGTGGTGTCCGGGTCAAAATCGAATCGAAATTTCGCATCATCAACTTTTTTGATCATCCAGGAATCAATTTCATCAAGCATCCAACCTTTTGTAAAAGACGATAGAATTGTTTCTTTAAGTTCCCCCTTAACCTGAAATCCATGTGTACCATATGTTTGAGATAAGTCTGAATCTGGAATGGCGCTGGTTCCATTCCAGACCTTTTTTACCTGGTCTTGAGTTAAATGATTTAATAATTTTGGTACTTCTACTGCATAATCGTCATACATGAATTAATTCTCCGTTATTATAGTATTTATCTACATCATGCCATAGACTGTTACTCTTTTGTTTAAAGAATAAAGTTATTCCAATGAATAGCCGTTTCATGTATTTATCATTTACCATATGAGGAATTTGACCGTTTATTAAAGTGGGCATTCGATAGCTGTGACTGTATATTATATCAGTATCTTTTACGTTATTTAAAAATTGTATTTCGTAAGTTTGTGGATCTATTGGTATAACAAGGTGTATATATTTATCTATATGTTGTACTAATTTATGTTCAGCAAATTTATGAATTAACCATACTTCCGGATCTTTAGTCATTATATTATGGTTAAGTTTTTTTGTAATATCTATTTTTATTATTCTACTTTCTACACAATAATTAGGATTATTTTGGATTTTAGGAGAATCAGAAAATGGCACATGTTGATTATCTTCCCATATTTTAATTAATTCTGCTTGTGAATAATAATTTTTTAATTCAGGTAGTTCTAATATAAAGGTATTCAATTAACAATCCTTTGTTTAATTATATCATTCCAATTATTGTTATTAAAATATAAAGATATTTGAATAAATTTTCTACCTATTTTTTGGTCAAATGCGGCATGCGGGATTTGTGCATTTAATATTGTGGGCATAGAATATGTGTGTTCATATAAAATATTATCATTATTTAGATATCTAATGGTACAATCTTGTTTTCCGATAGGTAAAATCAATGCGGCGTCACGTTCAAAATCTGTATGAATTCGCATAGACAAATTATTTATTTTTTTAACAAACCACCCTACCATTTCTTTTTTTAAAATATTTTTATTAATAACATCAAAAATGGGAGATGTTGTAAATTTTATACCCTCCATGCCATACGGTTCCCATTCTGGATTATCATCTTTAAGTAAATGTTCATTTTCTTCCCAATATTGAATCAAGTACTCTTGAGGAAAGTAACTATTAAGCTCAGGTATTTCTATAACAAAATCATTAAACATTTAAAGTTACTTCTACTAAGTTTTTGAATTCTGAAAATGTATAATTTTTCATGCCATACCATCTAGTAACCCAATTTAATCTAGGTGCTTTTATTATTTTAACATCATGTAAATAATCTGTATTTAATAAAACGGGTTTATCTATTTTAACGGTTCCCATTTTTGTTAAATTTTTATTTGAATAATCTTCAGGCACTTGCCAATGAGTTTGGTTATGCATAAATGTTAATTTTATATTTTTGGGTGTCTCATATATATTAATTTCTGCAGCACCAAATATAGGTAATAATAAATTATAATGTCGTTGTTTTGCTAGATCTACATGAGCGGGCATATAACCATCATCATTGGAATAATTGAATCCAGTCGCATGTATATCAAATACATCATGTACCTTTGCATGATGATTTAATATTTCTTTCCAATCTTTTCTAAAGCTTTCTTTTGTAATTAACGCCTTACTAATAGAGGTTGTTTCTAAAAATTTTGTAGGTTCAATGGGCTCACATTTGTTAAACAAATCTATGAATAGCTGTTTATTATATTTTATATCAATATATTCTAAAATATCTTTTATTTCTTCCATAAATTTAGCCATGTTGAATATGTTGTTTGAACTCCGGCTTGAGTTTTATCAGAAATGTTTATGTAATTAGATATTATTTTTGCTTCACTTTTAAAATGTTCATAGTTATTAGGAATAACATGTTCCCATGAATCATTAAAACATTTAGAATGCACAACATTTGCTCCTAATTTATTTAATATTTTTATTGTTTGGGGAAAGTGGCGACTTCCTCCTTCTTCACCACTTGTAGTAAATGTTAATAATATTGTGTCACATTTAGAAAAAGGATATGATTTTCCTAATGACCAATTCTGGTAATATTTTGTTACAAGCCAATCTAAAAAATTTTTAAAGGCGGTCCCCATTTGTTCTGTCATTTCAGGCACGGCAAATACAAATTTATTATAATCATGCATGATATCTATTAAAGTAGTTACATCTTTTGGTGTAATACCATCAGGCGCACTTGTATTAATAACTGGTATATTGTAGTTAGATAAGCTGTCTAGTTTATCAAATTTACACCAATGATCTAATAATGTAAGACCTTTATAATTAATACTATTTGGTGAGGCACTACAACCTAAGGCAAATGTTTTCATATTGTTATATCTATTATCATTCTTTTTCCTGTAAAAATTTCACAATCAACTATGTATTCTTTATATTTTTTATGTTTCTTATATTCAGATAAATCTTCTGTAATGGTTCTTAATATTAATTTATCGTCCCAATATATTTGTTCATGGTACGGTTCTTGTATTATTGCATTAGTACTATTATATAATTCAATGGTCAATTTATCAAACAATTCTTTATGATTGTTAGGATTATATATGAGAACACCGCTCCATATAACTTGATCTACGTTAAAATCTACAGTTATATTTTTTATGTCATTCCAATTTGCTTTTCTATATTCCATATTAGGAAAATTACACCAATTACTTTTTGCTATTTCTATAGGTTCAGGTGAAGTATCAAATCCCATATACAAATAATCTGTATATTCTCTTTCATGTAATATTGTGTTTATGGGTCCATGTCTACAACCTACATCAATAATACCTTTAGATTGTTTTTCTATAATTATATCTGCTTGTTTTTCGAATATGGGATTTGCTTGGGGAGTATCTAGATAGGCCATATCTTCCATTGTATATTCTGTACATAATGGAACTTCTAATTTTCCTCCTTTAACCGGAAAATTTCTATAAGATGGCTTAGGAATTTTTACCATACCCATACCACAAAAGAATATCGTTCACCTTTGGTTATTTTTGTAACCTTATGTGGATATAAAAATGTTGACGGAAATATAATTATTTTACCTTTTTTTAATTCATATTTTTTATCATAAAACATTAATTCTCCCCCATCGTAATCATCATTTAATACTCCAATGATTGATAAAATAGGTACACCATTAATTGTTTTTCCAAAAACATTATGAACATGATCGCAGTGATTTATCATATTAGAATTTGTAGTATATTTAATCCAACAAATTTCAGATTTATCTGTCCAATTAAAAAACCAAGGCATGTCATGTAAAAAAATATCTATATAATTTTTTATTGCAGTATCAATATGAATATTTAAATATTCAGCAATTTGATGATTTAAATCTAATTGTAAGGTATAGTATGAACTTTGAGGCTGGTCTATTACATTGCCCACAGTTGTTGAAATATCTAAGTTATTAATATCAGAATATAAAAATTCTTTCCAATTACATGTTTTTATTTCTGTTACTATTTTATCTGATATATCTGGAGATATAAATTCAAATGTTTTTATGAAGTAATCAAGAGTTCTGGTAATCATGTGCTACTCTATATAATAATCTATTCACATCATATATTGGAGTTCGCCTATGTAATGTACAAAGTTGATCACTTAATACTAAATCGCCTTGTTTGAAAATATGATGATATTGATATTTTGATCTAAAAATTATTGGTTTTAATTCTTCTATTAATTTTATATGATCTATTTTTTTGCTTTTGTGCCACGCCTTTACTATAAAATGATATGGAAAATAAAAATAATATAAATCTGAGTTGGGGTGTTTATCTACTAAAGGCCTTATACTCCCAGGATATCTACTCATTAATTTATATTCAGGATCATCTTCGTCTAATTTATATATTGTATTATTAACAAATGCGAGTCTAATTTTTATATCTTTATAATACTCTTGTTGTTCTTCTGAAAGATCATAGAATGGTCTACTCGTATTACAAAAACTTGTTGTTGTATTTTCATCACTTATTTTACAATATAATGTGACACAAATTTTATCAATATTTCTTCTACTGTTACCATTACTATGCCAACCCAATTCTGTATCACCAAACATTCCTATTTTAGATCCATCTTTATTACGCTTACCTGTAACCTTAAATATTTCAGGATGTTCTTCTAGATTCATATAGGCTTCAGGCGTTTCACATTCGCCTATACTTTTACAAAAAGATACTAATTCGTTGTCTGACAAATTTTGATCATGACATACTGCAACACCCACTCTTTGTAAATGTTCGACTAATTTTTTTGTATTAGTTATTGGATCTTCACAAATAATATGTGTCATAATTCATTCAACACGCCATTAATAAACGGATCAGAAAATTCTTTTACTATTTCTCCGTTTTCAATTAATACTGCAAAACGACTACACCATTTATGTTTACCAGGCCCATAGTCAACAGTTTTATTAATCCAATCAGCAAATAAACCATGAGGATCTCCAATACAATCTATATCCGGATGACCGTGATGCTTATTCCACGCATTCATTACCCAAGCATCATTTATTGAAATAAAAATAACTTTTTCTATTCCTTTTTCTTTTAACTTATCAAGGTTTGATGCAAATCCTGGTAAATGTTCATTGGTACATCCAGGTGTAAATGCACCCGGAACTCCACATAAAATAATTTTTTTATTTGGAAAATTATAAGGATGACTATCCTCATCTGATTCTAATATACAAAGTCCTTGTTCATACATTTTTTCCTTTCACATCTATTAAATCGTCTTGTCCATCTAAACTGAACATTAATGCAATTCTAGAGTTATCACTATCATTTTTAACTGCATGAGCAAACCCCCCATTTATAAAATATGCTTTTCCTGCTACTAGATTATATTCTTCAATATTTTTTCTAACCTTGAACAAATTTTTAACTTTTTTATCTGTATAAATCGGAATAATTATTCTTGTAGCATAAGAAGGATCATAATCTATATGAAATGTTATTTCAGTTTTAGGTAAAAGTTTTGTTATTCTCACTCGCATCGCTGGCGCATTAAATTGTTCTACTATACTTTCAAAGTAGCTACCTATATAATCTTTAGTTTTTTTATTATATAAAGTTTCTTCGCGTCTCCGTATTCGTTCTTTAATGTTATCAGTATATGGCATCGGATTACCATTTAATTCTGTTAGTGTTATTTGTTCGAAATTATCATAAACATCAGATACAAGTTTTTCATGATTCATACATAATTCAGGATTAGCACTTTTCACATCCACATACTTTGAAGATAAAGTATTACATTCATATTGTAATTTTAATAAATCTATTTTAATTTGTGGTAATTCAGCTATTGTAGGTAGCTGATATTTCTTCCGCAATACAGACACGGCAAACATCTCCTCTTCTAAATTTTTCAAATGCAGGATCATTGGTGGTCGCCAACCAAACAACATCAGCTGGTATCAAATCTAATTTTTTACATACTTCTTCTTGTATAGGTCTAAGTGTTTTATACACGGCATCTATATCATATTTATTGATAAAATGTTCTGCTATTGCTTGAGCATAGTAATTATAATATTTTGCTGACCCTATTAATAATTCTAATTTTTTGTCGGGCGTTTTACTAAAATACCAACCTGTTCGTATGTTTCGTAAACCAAAACATTTTGATAAAGAAAAAAATACTTTTTGGACATTATTGTGTATATTAATTTTTTCAATCCTTGTGGAACCAACATATGCTATATCAAGAACATAATTACCCACACTAGGTACTTCTTTGAAATTGCCGTCTATTGATGATGGTGTTGTTAGATATGTTACACCCATATTTTGATGTGGTACAGTAGGTCTTATCCATTGGTAATCTCCGTCATGCATCCATATTTTATTTTCTTGCCACATCCAATAGTTTAATCCTTCTGTAATACCATTTATAGGATAGATATATTCAAACCCCGATAAGTCTATAATAGGACTTAACCATTCTTTTATATTTGTATTATTCCAATTATAATTCTTTATCGATGTTAAATCTAATTCTATTTGAGGTAAAGGAAATAAAGGAAATGTTCTTACTGCTTTAGATCGCTCAAGCAAAGAGCTTTTCTGCAATGTATCCACCGGTGTCATATTTGTGTAATCTTAGTTGTCCAGGATGTTCATGATGTATTTTGTGCCAACCTTCACCAGATATAAAAAAGTTTATCCAAGGAACATTTGAGGGGCCTTTTGAAATTTGATTAGGGCCGGAAACACCATGACCCACAGTATTTAATAATCCAAATCCTATTTTAGAAAATATAAAAGGCATCAATGCAAATGCAACAAAGAATTTTATACCAATTAATAAAGAAATAATCCATACTGCTATAAATATTTTTAACCAATGTTTATGATAAAATACAAGTATCGGATTAGCATATAAGTCTCTAGCATGTTTTATGGGAATTTTAGGTATATCCCATATTGTAAATAGCACTGGCCAAAATCCTTTTCTGGCGGGTGAATGAGGATCAGTTTCGCCGTCTGAATCTAAATGATGCATTCGATGAGAAGATATCCAACCAATCGGGGTTCTAATGTAGGCAATCATTAATCCAAATCCTGCAACAATTTCAAACCAAATTGGAACTTTTTTAATTGTTCGATGTGAATAATGTCTATGAAGAAGTATAGATGCACCAAAATGTGATATAAGTTGGCACCAAATAAGTCCTAATATAAGAGTTAGTGTCCATGTCATATTTTTTCAATCTAGAAATTTTTTATTACACTCTTGCTACATTTATAGTTTTCTTAAATGAAGGAAATATAAAGCTTGGATCATTATGATGTTCTTTTCGTCCTCTTGTCTTATCACCATAACCTACACCCATTAACAAAAATACATCATCATCTAAACCTAATACATCTTTAACTTTAGCTTCATTAAAACATTGACAACATCCAGATTCATATCCTAAAAGATTTGCAGTAAGAGTCAAATATCCAGCAGCAATTCCAATTGAACGATCTTCATCCATTTGTGTTTTACCATCTTCTATTCCAAAATCATTCTCTTCTGCTGTTCTAGCTGTCATACTTTCATCTCTATCTTTAGCTAAAACAAATAATGTATTTGCTAATACTTGAGGATTAGTTGTTGTTAAGTAATTATCATCTTCATCTTTTTGCAAACCATATGTAAAACCATCTGTTGCATTATGTATTGCTTCAATTTTATCACGATCTTGTGTATATAAAACTTTATAAAATACTCGATTTTGTTTAGATGAACATTGAGTCACCGACTGTTTCATCGTTTTAATATCTTCAGCTGGGATTTGTTTAGATAGATCCCAGTTTCTATTACATTGTTGTGATTTCGCAATGGTTCTTTCTAAAAACTGATTAAATCCCATTTTTCTCCTGTTATTTGTTTGTTTTTTATCAATCTCAACCCTTATGATAACTATTTATACCTATTAATTCTTTTTTAATTAAATTCATGGTTCTATTAAATTTGTTGCTACTGAAACAGATTCCTCTGTTAATTTAACATTCATTATTAATACAATATGATCATACTCATCATTGGCATTAAATATTAAATGTCGTTTACAAGTATTAAAGAAGTATAAATTACCATATTCCCAAAAGAGTATTTTATTTTGTTCATATATAAAATATCCTTTATCTTTAGGATCACATACTTGTAAAGGAACAAGTAATCTAAAACTATCTATTGTAGATCCAATATTATCCACATGAGCAGGAAAAAACCCACCAGGAGGTAACTTTAATATATGAGATCTAAATAACCATTCTTTAAAAGGATCACAGTATATTTTTACTAAATCATAAACTGGTGTTGGGACAATAAAATCAGATTCAGATACATTTGTATTATTTTCTTTATTATACTCATATAAACTATCTAAGTCAGGACCAGGACCTAACGTGCCATCTAAATTAGTTACACTCAATCCCCAACGATTTATGTCTTTTCTAGGATTATATTTCACCCAATTGTTATCAAATTGTTTTAAATTATTTAATATAGAATCAGGGTCTTCCCATACTGTTAATCGAATTTGATCCCCATATGCTGTTAGAGTATTAAATAATTCAAAACTCATACGTTGTATCTCCTGGCCATAGCGGTAATTGTACACCCACTTTTCTTTTTGGTATTTTACTATCCGCAGAACTCACACAGTTATCAGTAATACATGGCATAGGTTTATCAAATAATTTAAATCCAGTTTGAATATTTCCTAAAGGTATATCAGAGCAAGAATATGACCGCTTAATGCTCCCACAAGGCTCGCGTATAATAATACTACGATATCCCGACGAACAGATCCAGCCTTTGAATTCATTAAAATTAAACGCATTAAATCTCTCAGCTTGATCCATTTCATGCATAATCCCTTTCGAATCAATTAACTCAATTTCCATTTGTCCTGTTTGAGACTCATTATGCAATATATCCAACTGACTTTTAGTATATCCATCCACCACTTTAGTCGCCGTAGGATTAGATTGAGGTTTTAAAGTTGTATGAATACCTCGCTCTTTAAAATATAAAACATGATCTGTTAATGTCCAAAATTTCTCAGGTATCATTACCATGTTGATAGTAATTCTTACACCATTATCTTGACAATATACTAATTTGTCTGTAAATTCTTCAATCTTTTTTTCAGTATCCAAATGTTCAAAATGAGCAGATGCGGTTATTGAAGCCCTATCAAATTCTTTGGCATATTTGATATATGTTTCAAACCATTTCATCTTTCTTGAACAGTTTGACGTCATATGTATTCTCTGTCTCTTTGAATATTTATCATCTGCGAGGTATTTTAATATATCTAAGTAACCAGGATGAAAAGTTGGTTCACCACCAGACAAAGACCAATTAAATGAATTAAATCCTTGATCTCTTGCTTGACGTTTTATTTCATCTATAGTCTTAAAACATAACTCTGTGGGTCTATGATCCTTCTTATCTGACCTCGCGTATGGCCAACAATAAGAACAGTGATAATTACAAAATCTTCCTAGTAACCATGATATAGTAAAAGTATCATGATGTAACATGGATTTTGTTCCTACAAGTTGTATATCATCAAGTGGAATTTTAGTAAAATCATTCATATTAAATATTTTTTAATTCTTGGATGTAAACTTTCCACAGCACTTGTATTTCTAATTTTATCTTGCATTCTTGTATGTTTTTTAAAATGATGTCTTAATTCCTCTACACTATTTGGTTTCATGGCAGGATACGCATTTGGTTCAAATTGATTCCATATTGGATCATTTAAACATGTTTGAACAGGAGTTAATGTTCTCTCTATAAATTCTTCATCCTTAATATTTTCTTCTTTTATTAAATCATTAATTTCTTTTATTATAAATTTTTTATCTTCTTCAAATAAAATAGAAGGATGAAAATGTGGTGGATCGTAACATGCTTGAATATATGCAGCTCCAACAGATGCACGCTCTTCAGGATCTCCATCTTTTCTCATATTATAAAAAAATCTTGCCCACTCTTTTACATCAAAAATATTATACATTTGTACAACTATATTAATTGAAAGATGTACAAGATTAGGAAGAGTTTGTAATTGATTAACATTTTGTAACACAGAATCCCATTTAGCATTTGTTCTTATGTAATCATATGTTTTTCCTACACCATCTAAACTCGCGCAAATATTTAACCTATTAAATTGTTTAAATAATTGCCAATGTTTATTAAAATTTGTACAATTAGAAGTAATACTTAATTTTAAATTTGTATTACCTTCTTCAATTAACTTCTCTAAAAATGCTATTGTATCTGGATCTACTGTGGGCTCTCCGCCCAATATGGCCAAATCATCTATAAGTTTAAAATCTATATCAGAAAGAAAATTTATAATATCCATATTACTTGAAAGATCTTCACTGTTCCTATATGGATCATAATATTGATTTAAATTTGGATTCTGTTGTAATTCTTTACTTATCTCTGAACTATTTCCTGGATCACACATACGGCATTTTAAATTACAAACATTACCAGGACGAATATCTAATGTCAATGGTTGTTTATATCGATTACCATATTTTAAATCTGGAGTAATGTGGTCGTATTTTCTTAAATAATCAAGTCTATCACTAGACCACCCATTTCTTTCTCGATCACCGCACACATGGCATTCAAGTGGCTCTTCTCCTTTTAATAAATTTTCTCTTATTTCCAAGAGTTGTTTATCATTATAAAAAAACTCTTTTAATCTTTTATTTGCAGGAATCCCTGAAGATTTTTCACTAAGTTGTGATCTTGTATAACGTCCTTCACAACACATCTTAATTGAATTTTTGGATACGTTTGCAGTAGTATGCATAAATGGGGCGGGACAATAAAATCCCTTTTTATATTTTATTTTTTCATGAATTTCACGTCTCATAAAAATTCCTTAATTAAAAATTTATCTTTTTCTAACCAATGTCCAACTTGATTTACTGGTATTCCTCCACGTCGGACATAAAAATCATCAATATCATTTAATTTATTTAATAATTCAATTTGCTTAATACTTCTACAATTAAATCCCATATTTAATGCAGTGGGCCGATAATGAAAAATATTACTTAACCACATTAATCTTGTTCCCGGATTTTCATGCTCACCATGATCAGAAATAAAATCATAAATAGAAAATCTCGAATCTAATAAATCTACGTGATCATAATATAATTTTACATTATCTTTAAATTCATTAAACCAAGATAACCAGCTTTGCATTCCTCCAAAATACTCAACATATTTTTCAAATTCACCCTCTTTTACTTTCGATGATGCGTCTAAAATATCTACACTATCAATAAAATCTTTATAATTTAATCCATCCCATTTTTCATGTATTTGTTTCATCATATATAATGAATATAAATTATAATCAAAAAATACTAATTTAAAATTTTCACTATAACCTGTATCTTTTAAAATTTTTAAATGATTAAGTCCACACGCCACTGAATAGTACACAGATAAATCTTTTATAGAATGGTGATTGTGAATAGACGGTGAATCTTTTTGTAAAAAAGTCTCCGTATTGAAAGGAAGAAAACATTGTGTAGAATTATCTTTTATAAAATTATAAATATCATATTGATCATCTATATAAATGAAAGTTTTTTTAATTTGAGAACTAAATTCTCTTCTTTTTATTTTTGATAATTGAGGACACCCTCTAGATTTCCATTGTTTAACATTTAAATAATATAAGTT
>Ga0257107_1000745_pt1 | contig 12403 bp, 16 predicted proteins | sample LP_taG_2_FD_190178 | JGI IMG/M metagenome (GOLD analysis project Ga0257107, IMG submission 190178) | Marine microbial communities from Northeast Subartic Pacific Ocean, Canada - LP_J_2011_P26_500m | ecosystem: Environmental > Aquatic > Marine > Oceanic | place: Canada: Northeast Subartic Pacific...
TTACTGCCTTTGAAATCCACTCTTGCATCGCAGGACCGCTAATATCTTCATAAACGCCACGAGAAGCCCTATCCGAAATAGTAAGAAATCCAATTTTGATAGTATTTTCGCTCATATGAAACTTTAACCTCCAGTTACAGGCGGAAAAAATGCAACTTCATCGCTTTCACAAACTTTGGTGCTTTCATTGACCATTTCATGATTGACTGCGCACAGGATATTGTCAGGAAAGTGTCGTTCACCATATTTCTCAATCAGTTGTTTTTTGATCGAAGAAATGGATACGGGCGATACAACATTGATTTCGTCATGAGCAGTGTTTAAATTTTCTTTTAGTGAAGCAAAATAGAGAATTTTCATCCACCAATCTCCACCATTTGTCGGTTGCTGATATTATCAATATCAGAGCTAAAGAAATGCTTCTCTGGTTTTTTTGTAATAGCATTTATAATCAAATTCTTGATTTCTACGTCATTCATTTTTGAGCGTACAGCATCACGAAGAGAGACAGAATCTTTCTGTCCAAGACAAAGAATTAAGTCTCCTTTGGCTGTCAATCTGACGCGGTTGCAGCTACTACAAAAATGATTAGAAACTGCCGAAATTGTTGCAACACTTGTGTTTGTTCCTTTAATCAGCATTGCTTTTGCAGGACCATCTGTTTGTTGAGAGTTCTTGGCAATAAGTTTGTTACCAAATTTTTTATGAACTCTTTCAAGGATTTCTTGTTCACTATAATGTCTGTCAAGGGCTTCAATGCCAGCAAGCCCTATAGGCATGGTTTCTATGAAACGAATATCTATTCCTCGACCAATTGCAAAATCAATCATTGATTCAATTTCTTCATCATTGATACCCTTCATGACTACCATATTCAGTTTGACTGGACTCATCCCAGCTGCAATTGCTGCATCGATGCCTTTGATAACTTTTGCTAAGTCACCATCTCGAGTAATCTCTTTAAAACGTTCAGGAATAAGAGAATCAATTGAAATATTGACCCTATTAATACCATGATTTTTTAACTTTCCAGCAAATGATGGTAGAAGGTGTGCGTTGGTTGAAAGGGGTATTTCAGTCAAACCTGGAATATCTCCTAACATTCTCGTCAAGTCAAGAATATCTCTACGGAGTAAAGGCTCGCCACCTGTGAGTCGAACTTTAGTTACACCTAGTTCGGCAAATAGGCGGACAATTTTGACGATTTCTTCAAAAGAAAGGACTTCAGATCGTGTAGTGTGCGTTTGATGATCTTCGTCACGACAATAATGACATCGATAGTTACAATGATCCGTTACAGAGACTCGTAAATAAGTAATATGACGGTTAAATGGGTCAATTATTTGCTTCATGATTGTAGTTTCCAATGACCCGACTTACCACCTTTCTTTTCTAATAATTGAACGCTATCTATGCGCATAAATCGATCAACAGCTTTACACATATCATAAATGGTTAAAGCTGCAACGCTAGCTGCAGTTAAAGCTTCCATTTCAACACCTGTTTTACCATTAAGTTTTGCTGTAGCTATGATTTCAATACAGGATTTTTCATGGTTAGGAGTTAGTTCAATGCTAACTTTAGAAAGCATCAGAGGGTGACAAAGTGGAATTAGCTCCCAACATTTTTTTGCAGCCTGAATGCCAGCGACTCTTGCAACAGCAAGCACATCACCCTTCTTGTGAGAACCAGAAACAATCAATTTCAGTGTCTCTGCTTTCATCAGGATGACTGCACCAGCTTTGGCTTCACGAGCAGTGTTCTTTTTATCCGAAACATCAACCATTTGGGCATCACCATTGTCGTTAATGTGAGTTAATTTACTCATCGCGTTAGCTCACTTAAAGGATAGTAATTGAGAAGCTCTCCTGCTTCAAAAGTTCTGTTTTCTGGAATTTCTACTAGGCCGTCAGCCCAAACAATTGAACTCATGACATCGGAGCCTTGTTTAGGATAGAGGTTAGCAACTGGTGTGTTTTCTGAGTGATCAATACGTGCACGTGCATATTCACGCCTTGGTTTAGCACGTTTGCATTCAAAATTTGCTTTCACTTTTATTATTTTAGATTGATAGTTGTTGTTGCCCTGCATTTTTTTTATGAATGGCAAAGAAAATATGCAAAAGGTTACGAAGCTTGAAACAGGGTTACCAGGCAATCCAATGAAGGGAGTTTGTTTTACTTTTCCATAGGCTAAGGGTTTGCCTGGTTTCATACGAATTTTCCATAGATTTATCTCTCCAAGGCTTTCTACAGCGGGCTTAACGTGATCTTCTTCTCCAACAGAGACACCGCCTGTTGTCATAATCAAATCGCACTGACTTTCTAGAGTTTCAAGGGCCTCACAAGTTGCACTAAATTTATCTTTAATATTGCCCAAATTAATAACTTCACAGCCAACTTGTCTAAGAAGAGCGACAAGAGCATAGCGATTAGAATTGTATATTTTTCCCGAAGACAGAGGAGTGCCTGGCTCAACTAATTCGTCACCAGTAAAAAATACTCCAACTTTAATTTTTTTATAAACGATTAGTTCTCCAACACCTACCGAGGAAGCTAAGGAAATATCCTGTGGCTGAATTTGTTTTCCAGAGCTAAGAATAACATCATCTTCAACAATATCATTTCCAGTTGGACGAATATTTTCATTCAGTTTAATAGCTCTTGCAATAGTAATCTGGACTCCATCCTCTGAAACTTCACACTCTTCTTGCATAATAACAGTATTAGCCCCTTTGGGAATTGGTGCTCCAGTAAAGATTCTTGCAGCACAACCTTTGTTCAATTCATTGCCAGTCGAGCCTGCTGGAATTCTATCAACAATATCGAAACTTAGATTGTTCTGTAATAATTGATTATCACTAAGCGCAATTGCATAGCCATCCATGGCGCTGTTGTCAAAACCTGGAACATTTATTGTGGAGTGAATATCGAAAGCTAAAATCCTACTCAGTGAATTATCAAGTGACACCGATTCTTTTTTTTCTGTTGTAACAGAGGCATCTAGCAAAAATTCCAAGGCCTCGTCAACACTCATTAATGACTGATTAAAAACAGGTGAGTCACAGTTAACAGCTTGATTATTCATTAGGCTTTATGGTTTTAACATCCAATCTATGTATTATACAATTGCAAGTCAATTTTCTACTTATAATTAACTTGAAAAATGAATGGTCTTTAAGTGAATAAAATTACCAAAAATGAGATTACAGCAGTTATTTTGGCAGGTGGTCAAGCGTTAAGAATGAATGGTGAAGATAAGGGGCTTATTGTATTTCGTGAACTCCCATTAATAACTCATGTTGTTAATGTAACCAAACCCAAAGTTAGCCAAATTCTTATTAGTGCAAACCGAAATTTTGAAGAATACGCTAATTTTGGTAAAGTAATTAGTGATGACTTAGAAGGTTATCAAGGGCCTCTGGCTGGAATCTCTAAGGCACTTAAAGTATGCTCAACACCTTATCTTTTGGTACTTCCTTGCGACAGTCCTTTGATTGATGAAGCATTAATCGATTCTCTGATCGAGAAGATGGAGATATCGAAAGTAGATATTTGTGTTGCCCACGATGGTTCGATAATGCATGCAACATTTGCGCTAATGCAAACTAAACTGGAAAAGAGTTTGGAAGGATTTTTAGAAGAGGGCGGTCGCAAGATGGCTCTTTGGTATCGTCAACATAGTCTAGAAAGAATAGATGTTTCGAGTCATTTGGAAGTTTTAACCAATATAAATCGACCTGAGGACTTTAATCTTTAAGACTGCCAGCGTTTTTTTTGTTTATAGTCACTTTCTCGTGATTCTACCCATTCCTCTTTTTGCTCTGTTGATTCTTTTTTCCAAAAAGGTGCGTCTGTTTTTAAATAATCCATAATAAAATGGCATGATTCAAAAGCCGCTTGACGGTGTTTGCTTGTTGTCACAACTAGAACAATTTGATCATTAACTTTTAGTTCTCCAATACGGTGAATAATAGTAACGTTTTGTAGATCCCAGCGCTCTCTAGCCTTTGTGACTATTGATTTAAGTGATTTTTCAGTCATCTCTGGATAATGTTCAAGCGTCATACTACTAATGGAACCAGGGTGTAGGTCTCTAACGGTTCCAATAAAGCTTACAATGGCACCAATCTGAGGGTTGTTGCTGCGTGTATGACTGACTTCGGTTGTTAAATCGAAATCCTCTGTTTGAACGACTATTTTATCCATACTTTGATTTTATCGCTTTTGTGTCTTCTTTAATCATCTTTGAATGCTTTTTAATTGGTCTATAATTCAATGAACCGTTTTTTTAATCGAACAGATGAAAGTTGCTACTATCTCTTTAAATATTGCTTGGCAAGATATTGAAAAGAATCTTGAACGGGTGGGAAAATTCGTACTTCAAGCGAAGTCAGACGGTTGCGATGTAGTTGTTCTTCCTGAGGTCTTTAATACTGGTTTTATCGCTGATGTAGGTAAGTACGCAGAACTGCCGAATGGCAAAACTCATCATGCACTACAACAATTTGCATTACATAACCAAATTAATATAGTTGCTGGTGCCAGTGAAAAGCAAACAAGCGAAAAAGCTCATAATATTGCTCTTGTGTTTGATAGTCATGGTAAAGAGGTAGCAAAATACTCAAAATTACATCCTTTTAATTATGCCAATGAAGGTAAGTATTTTGCTTCAGGTAATGAAACTATTAAATTTGAATTAGATGGAGTCGCTTGCTCAGTGTTTATTTGCTATGACTTACGTTTTCCTGAAATTTTTCGTCAAATTGCTGAAGAGGTTGAAGTAATCTTTGTTATTGCTAATTGGCCACATACGCGCGAAATGCATTGGCAAAACCTGTTAATAGCAAGGGCAATCGAGAATCAATGCTTCATTGTCGGAGTTAATCGAATTGGTAATGACGGTGTTGGCTTAAAGTACAACGGCTCTTCAATGGTAATTAATCCTTCAGGTGAAGTGTTGCTACAAACAGATAAGATTACGGAATATGACACTTGCGATATTGATATTTCAATGGTCTCAAAGACTCGGAAAGATTTTCCGTTTTTAGAAGACATCCGTTTTATTTAGAGCGTTTAATCTGAATTAAATCGTTTTTGAGGTTTTGCCAACCATAGAAAGTCCAAGTGCAACAGATGGTCCTATACCAAATGCAAAGATGGCTGTTCCCAGTCCTACAACACCTCCCATTAACCAACCTACAATTACAACACTAACTTCAATGATCGTACGAATTGAATAAATAGGTAAGTTGGTCTTTTTTTGTAACCCAATCATTAATCCATCTCTGGGTCCTGCGCCTAGGTTTGCTATGAGATAAAATCCGCTACCAATTCCAATAATAAGGACGCCAATGACAACTTGTAAAATCTGCATCGGGTAAGTCTCTGGATAAGGCAAATAAAAAACAGAGAATTCAATCGTTAACGCTATAATAAAGGCGTTGAGGATGGTACCCATTCCAGGTTTTTGTTTAAGCGGAATCCACATCAATAGTACAAAAATACTGATAACGAAAGTTGACAGGCCAATCGACCAACCCGAGAGGTTTGAAATACCCTGTGCAAGAACTGTGTAAGGACCAACGCCAGCACCACTGGTAATAAGGAGGCTCTCTCCTAGACCAAACAAAAATAACCCAAACACTAAAAATATTAAGGTTAGTGGTTTAGGCTTTAGATTGAAGACATCTTCTGAACTCCAAGTAACTTTAGGAATTTTTTTGATGGATAAGGTATGAGAAAAAAGTTTCATTGTCAATTAACGAAGCAAAAAATTATAGTAATAATACAGTTGTTTAAGATTATTCTATAACTGTGTATAAATTATTATATTTATCCTCTCAATTTCAAGAATTACTGATTATCATATGCTTAGTAAAAAACGATCTTTTATTGTTAAATTATTAAATCAAAGAACATGACCGAGGCCATTACTAGAACTGACATCAAAAACTTTAATAATGATGGTGTCATTGTATTGCGAGGTGTTTTTAAAGATTGGATTAAAGTTCTTAGAAGAGGTGCAGAATTTCATATCAATAATCCCAGCGAAAGTGCCTTGATTCATAAGCAGGGCAGTTATCAAGTACAGTTCATGGAAGATTTTTGTAATTGGCAACGCATTGCAGAGTATAAAGATTTTGTTTTAAATTCACCTTTAGGTTCTTTTGCTGCTGACTTAACAGAGTCTAAATCTATACAGTTTTTCCATGATCATTTTTTTTATAAAGAGGCAAGTTCCGATATGGCTACTCCTTGGCATCAAGATATGCCTTATTACTGTGTTGCGGGCCTTCAAACTGTAAGTTTTTGGATACCACTTGAATCAAGAGAACAAAGTGTCTCATTGAAGTGTGCAGCTGGAAGTCATTCCTATTCAAAAGAAATTCGACCAACAAGCTGGTCTAATAACGAAAGCTTTTATGAAGATAATGAAGCATTCATGGACATGCCAAATATTGACAGTGATAATTTTAAAATTAAGCAGTGGGCGACTGAGCCGGGTGATGTTGTAGTTTTTAATTTTAAAACAATACATAGTGCTAATGCCAATACTGTGGGTAGGGTAAGTCGAACGCTTTCTTTTCGTTTAATCGGTGATGATGTGCGTTATCGGCAGCGTCCTGGAAGAACTTCTCCTAATTTTCCAGATATTAACCAAAAAAATGGAGAACGCTTAAGGGAAGATTGGTTTCCAATTATTTGGAGAAATTAATTTTTATGGATTTAGCTGCTTACTCTTTTGAAATTTTAACTTTTTTATTTGTTGTAGCCATCATTGCAGGCTTTATTGACACTCTGGTTGGTGGAGGTGGATTACTTGCTGTTCCTGCATTATTATTAAGTGGTATTCCACCAATCTATGTACTCGGAACCAATAAGTTCCAAGGAAGTATGGGAACTGGTATTGCTACTTTTTTACTATTTCGAAAGAATAAGTTAAATTGGGAAACAATTAAATACTTAATGCTTGCATCCTTCATTGGCTCAATAATAGGCGGAGTCATAGTACAGTTCATTGACACTGAAATTCTTTCTTTTGTAATACCTATTGTATTAGTTGTGATTGCAATTTATTTTATTATTTCCCCTAAGCCTAAAATAATAAATAAAGATTCAGAGTCTAATAAAAAATTCGAAAAATATGCTGTTCCAACAGTTGGTTTCTATGATGGTATGTTTGGTCCAGGTGCTGGCTCCTTTTTTGTTATGACAGGAGTTATACTTAAAAAACTTGAAATTATTCAAGCTACAATCCTGGCAAAGCCTCTAAACTTTGCCTCAAATATTGCTGGATTTATTGTATTTTTTAGCTTTGGTCATATAGCTTTTATAATTGGATTAATAATGATGCTAGGGCAATTAATTGGTGCTTTTTTCGGAACTCATTATTTACTAAAAGCTAACCCAAAAGTTATTAGAACTCTAATTGTAATAATGTCTATTTTGATGCTAGCTAGATATATGTATTCGATTGGATAGTATTATATAAATTTATACTACTTCTTACACATCAGTACTCATAGTGTTTTTTTTGTGAGGAATAACAAATCGAGTTTGAAAATGATTCCATTCATAGCGATCTGGATAATTACGTCGGTAATCCTCAAACTTTGAAATGTCTTCTATTGCTCTAACATCATCAATAAATGAGTATATTGAATTGAGAGTCTCATGAAGTGAAGTCTCCTCAATAGTTGTTACTTCTGGATTAATAAGTTGTTCAATTTCATTATTAAATGATTTTTTTGTAAAGTTACATAGTTTTCTATAAATCATAAAGCTACCCATAAATTTTGCATCTATTGAATGCCCTGCAATGTGAGGAGTTGCCCAGTAGGCCGAACTTTGAAGTTTGGTGTTAATGTTGGGTTCATCTTCCCAGCAGTCGATTATATTGGCTTTTGTTAGGGTATTTGCCCAAAGACTCTCATCAATGATGCCACCTCGAGCTGTATTAATTACAATAGAGTCTTGAGTAATTAGCTCAAAATTATGACTTCCTAGAAGGTTGTAGGTAGGATGTGAGCCTGAAAAGGTTAGTGGTGAATGAAAGGTCACAATATCAGCACTGAGAGCCATATTAAGGTCTACAAAGTTTTCTTTTCCCTCAATTTCCTGGCGAGGCGGGTCATTAAGAAGGGTGGTGATTCCAAGCTGTTTTGCTTTGAAATCTAGTCTAGAACCTACATTACCAACACCAATAATTCCTAGTGTTTTGTCAGATAAATCAAAACTATAATCGTTAGCAAGATTTGAAATAGCGCTAATCACATATTCTGCAACGGCATTGGCATTGCAGCCCTGAGCAGATGTGAAAGTTATATTGTTTTCAAGCAAATAGGCTTCATCAATATGGTCAAGTCCTGCAACGGTTGAACCAACAAATTGAACCTTGGTGCCTTGGAGTAGCTCCTTGTTGACCCTTGTTCTCGATCTTACTATTAATATGTCGCAATCTAGCAGACTTTGACGATCAATCTGTCGTCCAGGAAGAGTAACAATTTCACCAAAATCAGAGAAAATTTCCTTAAAACCCCAGACTGCATCATCAATCATTAGTTTCATTTAGGGATGCTCCAGTTGATGGGTTGTTGTTTATTTGATTCAAGATAGTGATTAGTTTTAGAAAAGTGCTTACATCCAAAGAACCCTTTATGTGCTGAAAAGGGAGAAGGGTGGGGAGCACTAAGTATTAGGTGTTTATCTGAGTCAATTAATTCAGCTTTTTTTCCAGCATAAGCACCCCAAAGTAAAAAAACTAAATTGTGTTTTTTTTCATTCAGTAATTTAATAACATTATCTGTAAAAGTTTCCCATCCCTGATTTGCATGAGAGGCAGGGCTTTTTTTTGCAACTGTTAAGACGCTGTTCAGTAACAAAACTCCTTGCTTTGCCCAGTGTGATAAATGACCGTGATGAGGTATGGTAGTTCCTACATCACTTTCAAGTTCTATATAAATGTTCCTAAGTGAAGGAGGTATAGGTACACCTTCGGGTACTGAAAAACTAAGTCCTTCTGCCTGATTTATGCCGTGATAAGGATCTTGACCAAGAATAATGACCTTTGTGTTGGCAAAGCTAGAGTATTCAAAGGCTTTATACCAATTTTCTTTTGGTGGATAAATTTCTTTAGATTGATTGCTATAAAGAAAAGAATATAGAGATTCAAAATAATCCATCTTTCTTTCTGTTGCTAAAAGCTCAGACCAGTCCCCAATATCAGGCCTCATTTGTTTTGCTCCTTGGGTAGAATATATCACTGAGAATATTATAGCAAGGTTTGGGAATGGCTAACTGGTTGGAGTTCTGGAAAAACAATGAAACTAATTGGCATTCTGATGTTGTTACTCAGGAACTAGAAGAGTACTTAGGATTACTCAAACTTGAGCCTGGCGATAAAGTGTTTTTCCCTCTTTGTGGCAAAAGTCTTGATATGACTTACATACTTAATCAAGGTTTTTCTGTCATTGGTGTTGAGCTTAGTGAGATTGGTATTAAGCAGTTTTTTCATGAAAATGGGTTAGATTTTACAATCTCTCAAGTTGGTGAATTTGATCTATATAGTGCTAAAAATATAGAAATATACTGTGGTGATTTCTTTTCATTGACTTCTAAACATTTATGTGACGTCAAAGCTGTGTTTGACCGGAAATCATTGATAGCACTTGACCGGAATTTAAGACAAAAATATGTAAAACATTTAAATGATATAATATCGTTGGATGTTCGGATTCTATTGATAACTTTGTATTATCCGCATCACCAGATGAGCGGCCCACCTTTTTCAGTTGGTAAATCTGAAGTTGAGTCGCTTTTTAGTATGGCCTTTAATTATCAAGAATTAAAGTCTTTTCAAGATATTGAAAATGGGTCAAAGCTAACGCGTTCAGGCGTAGATTATATTGAAAATGCAGCTTATTGTCTGCAAAAAGTGAGAGAATAATGGCAAAAAAAATGACGGGCATAGTCGCTCAGTTTGGTACAAAAGGTTATGGATTTATTACAGGTGATGATGGTGAAAAGTATTTTGTACACCAAAAAAATATTTACAACAAGTCTCGATTAAGAGTCGACACTCGTGTCAAGTATAAGATAGAAACTTCTGAAAAGGGTCTTGTGGCAGTTGATGTTAGGCTTGAAAAATTGAGTGAAAAATCAAAGCCATTGACTGATAATGATATTAAATTTATGTTGTGCGCTTTATTTGTATTTCAGTTAGTTATTGCTTATTTTATATTCTTTAAATATCATTAATGAAAAAACTAATCGTTCTTGGTTTAGCAATTTTAATGGTCCTTTCGGGATGTTTTTCGACTCCAGCAAGGGAAGTTATCAATATTTGTGATTTACTAGATGAGAAAGTGAGTTGGTATAAAGCAGTCAAGAAAAGCGAAGAAAAATGGGGTGCCCCCATGCACTTGCAGTTAGCGATTATTTATCAAGAGTCGCATTTTTCTTCAAACGCAAAACCACCAAGAAATAAAATTTTCGGAATAATACCTGGTGCAAGACCAACAACATCATTCGGCTATACTCAAGCAAAGAACGCCACTTGGGATTGGTATCAACTCAAAACAGGAAACAAGTCAGCTAAACGAAACAATTTTACTGACGCTGTTGACTTTGTCGGATGGTATGTTAATCAATCTTTGCTGCGTTCTAAAATTAGCAAAACAAATGCCTACCGCCAGTATCTGGCTTATCATGAAGGTCATGGTGGTTATAACAATAAGACTTATGAAAATAAGGCCTGGCTCATTGATGTTGCTAAAAATGTTGAAAAGAAGTCTAATACCTACAAGAGTCAATTATCTCAATGTAGGACAAAACTTGATAATAATCGCGTGTGGACACTTTTCTAATTATTATTAGTTGATTTAGTTCAAAGTTAAGTTAAATAAAACTGATATCTATATCGAGATAGAGGATTATTAATGAACACACAAAATCTCATTTATTCAATTATTCAGAGGATTGCTACTGGACCTGAACTCAGTAAAAACATAGAAACGGAAGAGGCTAAAGTAGCTATGAGTGCAATTCTTAGTGGCGAAATAGATGAGGTTCAGACTGCCATCTTCTTGATTGCGTTGAGGATGAAGCGTGAAACTATGGAAGAAAATATAGGCATTCTTGAAGCCTTATTAAAGTTTACTGATTGTCAGAAAATTGATGTGGATAACCTAGTCGATATAGGTGACCCTTATAGTGGCTATAATCGCTCCATTCCTATTTCAGCTTTCTTGCCACCACTACTTGCAGAACTCGGCCTACCAACTTTAATACATGGCCTAGACTCTGTCTCTCCAAAATACGGATTGACCCATCGGCACATTAATCAAGCTTTGGGCATAAATGTAGATTTGTCCGTTAGTGAATCAAAAGCTAGAATTGAGGATAGCGATATTGGTTGGTCTTATGTTGATCAAAACCAATATTGCAAGCCACTACATGATCTTGTTCCACTTAGAAATAAGATCATTAAAAGAACTGTTCTTAATACGGTGGAAACATTGATTGGGCCTCTTAGAGGGAAAAATACTCATTCTATTTTGGGTTACGTTCATAAAGCTTATCCTCCTATTTATGCAGCTTTATGTGAAAAAGTAGGATTTGATAGTAGTCTGTTGATTCGTGGCGTTGAGGGAGGTGTTATGCCATCACTTAGACAACAAGGGTTAATGATTTCTTACCATAGAGGTGTTGAAAAAGCTCAAGTTGCGATAGATCCTAAACTCTTGGGAATTAATAGAGAGTTACGTGCTATAGCTTTTCCCAAAGAGTTTGAAAATGTTTTAGAAAGAGATTTGTTAGCTGAGTATGTGGTTAATTTAGGTCGTTCCGCACTGTCCGGTAAGTCGGGTATGTTTTTTGATGGCCTGGTATACTCCGCAAGTTTGATTCTTTGGCATATAGGGAAATCAAAAACACTGCCAGCAGCTGCTGATAGAGTCAGAGAGGTTCTAAACTCAGGTAAATCTTTAAATAGATTGGAGGCTAAAAGCCTTTGAATTACTGAGATTGTTGTTGATTTAGTTTGGCGTACTCACCAGAAGCATTAATTAATTCCTTATGTAACCCTTGTTCAATGATTTCACCATCTTTTAGAACAATTATGCGGTCAGCATTCTTTATAGTGCTTAAGCGATGGGCTATAATAATTGTTGTTCTTTCTTTCTGCATTTTATTAATTGCCGTTTGAACGAGTTTTTCCGTGGCAGTATCAAGGGCTGCAGTTGCTTCATCTAGAATTAGAATTGGACTGTCTTTAGCTATGGCTCTAGCTATTGAGAGTCTTTGACGTTGGCCACCTGATAGAGTAACACCATCTTCTCCGATTTCAGTGTCGAATTGGTTATCCAAATTTTCAATAAATTCAACAGAATTTGAAACTTTAG
>Ga0257107_1000749_pt1 | contig 12374 bp, 23 predicted proteins | sample LP_taG_2_FD_190178 | JGI IMG/M metagenome (GOLD analysis project Ga0257107, IMG submission 190178) | Marine microbial communities from Northeast Subartic Pacific Ocean, Canada - LP_J_2011_P26_500m | ecosystem: Environmental > Aquatic > Marine > Oceanic | place: Canada: Northeast Subartic Pacific...
TAAAAAATCCACCATTCTTATTAGTTCTTAAAAGTTTAACCTGATAAAGTTTATTTGGGTTTCCATAAATTTCTGCGTCTATTCTACTCATAGTCCTGGTCCTCTGATATTCATATTGTAAGGATTTCTAAAATGATAAGAACTTCTAAAATAACCTTCCATAAGTCTTCTTGCCTTGTTCAAAGTAAATGGTCCACTATAATCTTTTTCATATTCATTTCCATCTGCATCAATATGTCCTTCTGTGATATAATATTGTTTTTTATTTTTTACAGCCATTATCTAAATTTACTTTCTAAATGTCCTAAATGTAGGCATACCCATTCTTCTAATTCTTTTGCCCAATATAAAATGCCTTTCATGTTAGAACCATATCCTAATTCAATTGCTTTCTTTTTAAATTTATGAGCAACTGATTCTGGTCCCATCAAAGCATCGTCACCATTCCATTCACAAATACCTTCTACGAATTTTCCGTTTTGGTATTGGTCTATGAAATCTTCATATAACTCTTCTATCAGGTCTGCTGATGTTTTTTCTAAAACTTTTTCTTTCAAATCCATACTTTATAATAACACAGGTCCTAATACCGTCAACCTGGTAAATTAGGGGTGGAAAATTTTGGTATATATAAAGCCGAGCAGAAAAGTCAGTAAAATAGCGACTAATTCGCCAGATTGAATGGCACTAGATGTAGTGCCGACATTATTTGAAGACACAAGATGTAGTGCCACAAGATGTAGTGCCAAAAATTTCCATGGCACTATATCTAGTAGATCAACTTATTTGTAAAGTATATCTTTTAATACCGAACCCTGTGATTCTTTTGGGTCAGTTTTAACATTATTCTTCATTTGAAATCCAAGTCCATTCGAACTCATCGTATGTATTTTAGGGTCAAATGTTGAATTGTTTTTTGTATGTCTTCTTCTTTTTTTAAACTGGTCTTCTTCTTTTGACCATCGTTTCTTTTTAAAATTTTTTTGAAACATTTTTTTCCTTTCTCTTTAGAATACCAAAATTACCAAAATTACCATTCTAACCTTCTTCTGTTAGAACTTCCTAGACCTTTAAAATAATCTTTCTTTGGTTTTTTAATCTTCTTTTTTCTTTTCTTTGTATCTCTATGAAGCCATGGTTTAAATAGCCAACCTGGATCTTCTAATAGTTTTAGGTAGACCCAATATGGGTCATTCCTGTTTGGTCCTGTCATTTATTATTATTATTATTTTCGAGATTTTACTATTTTGGATTTACCTAGTCTGCCACCTGACGATATTTTTCCTTTTTTAGATGATACTTTCCGTGATGCAACCTTATGTGGTGACACCTGAACCGTTTTCAATCTTCGTGAAACTCCTTTTGATCTTTTTGTAATTCCCATTTTCCGACCGGCCTGTCTAGCCTTCTGCTGTCTCTTCCTTTTAATCTTTGTACCTTTAACCGGATCTCTTTTCATAAAGCAAGTTGATGGCTTCGCAACGATACGACCTTTTCTTGGACCGCTCGTACATCTAAAACCTGGCTGTAATCCTTTGCCTGCCACCCTTCTCATAATTTGACTCACGCCTTCTGTGATGGCTGAATGGTCCGGTTGACAAACCATATGACCATTAATATTTTCCGGTACTAAATCGTGTGGCACTATATCTTGTGTCGACGCCGTCGGTTGACCACTATATGTAGTGCCACAAGATGTAGTATCTGAAATTTTTGATGGCACAATGGTGATTTCTGTGATCTTCATATTTGTATTTATTGATTCTGCAGTACACACCTAAAGGTTTTACACCTAAAGGTTTTACACCTAAAGCATTTACACCTAAAGCATTTACACCTAAAAGTTTTATACCTAAAGCATTTAATTTATAGATCAATAACAATATATTACAGGGTGCTACATTTTAACAAGATCAACTTCAAAGCACATACAGGTTAAATAACAGTATATGAAGATACTAGAAGTATTAAACACAGACGAAAACATAGGTCCTGCACCAGCAGGTGTATGTTCTAAGCCTAAATCATCACTACCAGCATCATGGGTATCGTCTTGTAAGTCACAAGGCAAAAGAAAACGTACAGGTAGCCGACCCGAAAAAATCCACGGCAAGACTCAAAGAGTGGGTGGCCGAAAAGTTAAAGGTAAAAAATACGGCGGTCCGTTGCCAGACTACTCAAAATAACCTAAGAATACCAGTCCTAATAGCGAGCCAATAGCGAGCCATTAAATACTATTATAATGAGTATAAGTTCAAACAACGAATATGGTAAATTAAAAGTAATTGCTGTGGGTCGAGTTGAAGGTGCCAATTGGCCTAAAGACGATTTACACTTTGACACACATTGGAAGTACCCAGTACATACAAAAACTACCTTTCCTTATTCTATCCCTGAAGAACTAATAGAAACTGTAAGTGGTGGCATTTATAATTTAATTGATAGACTTAAAGTTGATCATAATGTTCAAGTCATAAGACCAGATCAACGCAACTGGAAGACAGCAATGGCAACACACGACTGGGTATGCACAGGTATGAACACTTTGAATATGAGAGAAACATTAGTTACAATTGGTAACAAGGTTATTGAATGCCCACACGTTTATAGATCAAAACATTATGAATCTATATCTTATGAATCAATAAAAAGATATGTAACCGCAAACAAAGGAGCATACATTGTAGCACCTAAGTCTAATTTAGAACATGGAAGTATGTGGAATAAAGAAAACGTTTTATCAGTTAGAAACAATGATCCTTTATTTGTAGGAACAGATATATTAAAATTTGGAAAACTTATTTTATATTTTACAAGTTGCAAGTCTAATCGTGCAGGTGCAGAATGGTTGCAGTATGTACTAGGTGATGAATATAAAGTTGAAGTAACTAATAGGTTTTATTTTTATGAAGCACTTTGCAATAATATTATGCCACTCGATGGAAATACTATATTATGTAATGCAGATAGACTGTCTGGTGAATCCATTCCAGCAGTATTCAAAGACTATAAAAAGATATGGATAGATACCCTTAAAGATAAAAAAGCATACAAACATCCATTAGGATCAAAATATTTTAATATGCAAGTATTAAACATTGATGAACGATTTAAAATGGTGAACTCTGATCAACCAGAACTATGTGAACTATTATACTCACATGGATTCGAAATAGTAGAAACTAATCTACTTCATACGCAAACCTTTGCATATGGATACCATTCGTTAATTTGTGATTTAGTTAGAGAATAAAAGGGCGATACAAAAAGCACCGCCCTTTAATGTCATTAGTGTTTAAGCAGAATAGTTAATTACTTTTCTACCTGATTTCTTAAGCAATGAAATAACATTTGCTTTCATTGTCAAAGCAGAAGTTTTAGGTGCTACACCTAAAATGTTTACTGTAAAGTCAATACCTTTTTGAAGCAACTTGTTTGTTGCAGTTTTTCTAAAAGTACTTTTGACAGCCAAGTTTTTATGCTTGATTTTTCCGCCATTAACATTTCCGTCTACCTTATAACTAGATGCCGGCTCCGCAAATACTCCGATTTGCTTTGCTCTAGATTTAAACTCTCTAGTATAGATAACGAACTGTGTTGAGTTAGCCATGTGTGTTTTTTCCTCTTTAATGAAAGGAAAAAAAGTTTCTTTAAGTTTTTTAAACATACGTTACTCTTTCTCCTAGGTTTATAATTGTTGTGGAATTTCAATCTCTTTTATCCCAACAACTTCTAATACACATATTAAACTAGTTTTAGAAAAATGTCAACCGTATGATGTGGTAAAGTTGGTTAGTTGTCTTTGACAACTGGTATATGAAATAAATCAATACCATCGTCTAATAATTTTTTTGCTTCTTTCTTGGTAGCAGTTCCGTAGAACTCTTCGTTCCTCTCACCTACCTGTGCCTTACGTGCCTCCTTAGGAAAGTTTTTACCAACGTTCTCAAAATTCTTTTTAACATGAGTTTCCATTTTCCTTAATAAGGATCTTGCTCGTCCACCCATTACCATTTGTCCATCTGACATTTCCATTATTGCTTCTCTGCCACGTTGCCTAGGAGTTTTTGTACTTTTCTTTTTAATACTAGGAGACATTATATCTCTTTTAACTTTACTACTGTCACACATTGGACATAATAATTGTCCTTGTGCTAATTGATTCTCAAAGTCTTCAATGCTAGGAAACCAGCCTTCAAATATATGTTGTTCATCACAGGTAAGTTGGTATTTTATACTCATATACTATTAATTATAGCATTGACAGATTCTTTTGTCTATAGTATTATACTAGTAATGATACATTCGCCAGGAACAAAAAAGAGAACCTCACAGGGTACTCGAAGGAACATTAAAAAATCATCTATGAATAAATCAAGAAAAAGATCGTGGAAAAAATACAGAGGGCAAGGAAGATGACAACAAAAGAACAAGATCCTAACCAATGGCAAAGAGAAGAATTTGAAAAAAAGGATCAGCAGATTAAAAAATTATGTGCTGACGTTGGTAATTTAGAATTCCAAATATCAGACTATAGACAAATTGTAAAAGAGTTATCAGATAAATTATCTAACTACGAAACACTACACGGAACAGTTTTTAGAAGTTCCGTAGAGAAAAAATAACAGCATCACGTTTCTTACGAAACTTAATGTGGTCAGCATCTACTACATAAACATTTAAAGGTCCACCATACTTTTCTACTAACTCATCTCTTATACCAAGTACTTCCCAATTATATTTTTCACTACCAGGTATTTTAATCTTGTAACCCCAAATCAATGGCCACCAGCATAATGGATTCTTTCCAAAAAAATCTGCAGTAACAAAGTATCCTCCTATAGGAAATATAGTCAATGGCTCTGCCCACCAGGGCATAAAATTAAAAGTAAATTTATCTATTAAATGAATCATTCCCCAAAAGCCTAAAACTACTACTGCAAGAATTCCTAAAACAACACCAAGTTCATCATTAAAATCCTCGTCATATTCATAATGTGATGAGAAAATGACTGGATTATTCTTGCGGGTATTCCTTACCCGTAATTTTTTTTTGAATATGTTTGACATAATCCATTATATGATGATCAGTAAATGGATCTACTGAACCGTTACATAATCCTTTCCAAATTGCTCTGCGTCTATCTTTAAACCGTTGCCAATATGTATATTCTCTTACATTACCCCAAGCATTAAGATACTCTATTTCTCCATGGTGTACATAACCCATAAATGCTGGTGGTACCATAGTAACTATATCTGCATTGTTTACCCATCTATAATGTTTAATGTTAAGACTTTTTACAAAAGTCCGTAATCCAACTTTTGGACTTCCATACGTAAATAATCCTCCTATGCTAACTGAAGGAGCATGATGGTGACAACGGGCAACACATATAGTCGCAATCGCGGCTCCTAGAGAGTATCCTGTAAACCAAGTTGTTTTATTTCCATTAACAACTTGAGTCCTAGTACCTTTCCATATCTTATCTGCTTCTAATTTAAATCCTTTATGTACATGACCAAATGTTTCTGATTTAGTTGGCCATAATTTTATATCTGCTTTAATATCACTAAACTTATTTGGTTGCGTTCCTCGACAAGAAACTACTAGGTCTTCCTTGGTCTCAAAGATGTAACCTTGAGCACCTTTATGATCAAAAAAGTTTGCATTTGAAAATCCAATTTGTTTAGATAAATTTAATGCACCGGCTATATCTTTGTATGCAATTGCACTGAGTTCAGCAAACAATAAACTCTTTTCCCATAAATCTAGGTCCGTTATATTCTTATTTGTTATATTTGACAGCATATAGGAATATTTAACTGGTTTTGCATAGACAAATACTATTATTCTGTTATAATTTCAAGTAAATACCTTTAATGCAAAAAAAAACACGTAGTATTTTAGAAGAACTAACATCCGCTAATTTAACACAGGATAAAGAAAACCTAGTGTTAAGCAGAGCAAGTCATATTCTTGATTCTTCAATAAATTTGTTTGGTTTTATAAGAGAAAACTTTGATCAGGAAACTGCATATAAATTAGAGAAAAAGTTTTTAACTGCGGTAAAGCAAATGGACCCAAGTAAATTTAATAATGGTGTTTCACGAATAAAAGAACTTAAAAGAATTAAAGAAACATTGATCATCAAAAAAGGTGAATACAACGAGGACGAATAATGTTAATAGAAGATGTCCTATTAGAATTTAAAAGAACCCACCTAGAACACATAGAAGATATTATTATCACAGATGGTTACAATGGTGGTAAGGCTGTAATAGATTATTTCCGTGGATTATTAGTAACACTACAAGGTACATCATCTGAAGCAGTAAAGGTATCTGTTAAATGGGACGGTTCTCCTGCTGTTATATGTGGCATACATCCAGAAACAGGAAAGTTCTTTGTAGGTACTAAATCAGTATTTGCTCAAAATGCCAAAATAAATTACACTAAAAAAGATATTTCTCGTAATCATGGCACAGAAGAATTAGGACAAATTTTATTAAAATGTTTAGTACATTTAAAAAAATTAAACATACAAGGAGTAGTACAAGGTGACTTACTTTTTACTGATAACAAAATAAGAAAAAATTTCAATAATGTTCCACACATTACATTCACACCAAATGAGATTACCTATGCTGTTCCAGAAAAATCAGAATTAGGTGTACAAATTGAGGCCGCTAAAGTAGGAATTATATTTCATACAACATATATAGGTGACATATTTGCAGACATGAAAGCATCTGGTGGAGCAGATGTAGAAGCATTAGCACAAACGCCTGATGTATTTTTTGACAATGCAACATATAGAGATGTATCAGGGTCTGCTAAATTTACAGCAGATGAAACACAACAATTTATGAGTGGTATTGAAAAATTAGAAGCATTACTTAATAATGTACCACGTGACTTATCAGGCCTATTAGGTAATAATAAAGACTTTATACCATACTTCCAATTGTATATCAATGCAATGATTAAAGATGGACACATTCCAACTAACGTAAATCAATTCTTGCAAGGATTTAAAAGTTTTTACGATACTCGAATGCAACAACAAATTGCAGGATTAAAAGCACAAAAGGCTTTACAAGTAAGGCAAGACAAAATAAAACAAATGCCTGTGTTTATGTCAAGAATTAAAAGACCACTACAAGCCATGCTAACATTTTACAAGTCAGTTCAATTACTAAAAGGATTTGTGCTTAAAAAAATGAATCAAGCAATGGCAATAGGTTCTTTTGCACAAACAGATAGCGGATTAGAAGTTACTGATCCAGAAGGATTTGTTGCTGTTGACAAGACTGGTAATGCTGTTAAACTTGTAGATAGATTAGGATTCTCAAGACGTAATCTTACTGCTATAAAGAAATTCGGAAAATAAATACAACTATTATAGGAGAAAAAATATGTTAGAAGATTTAAAAAAATGGATCATTAACGTCGCAAGAGAGTTTGTTGACGGTTCAACTGCAGGTGCAGGTGAAGTTTGCGATGACACAGTTAAAATTGCAGGACAAGCCTGTGATGGAACTCTGAAAGCCGCACATGATTTTAAAAAAGAATTATTTGAAAATATTTAAAACAAAATATGTTAACACCATTCATAAAATATGTTGCTGAAGGCAGAGTAGTAAGACGTGCTAATGACTTACAAAGATACACATTTCAAGAGATTTGTGAAAAAATCTATCTTTCATTTTTAACTCTATCACTTCTTAAAAATCTAAACTTAACAAAGAACTGGGTAAGAAGTTATGCTCGAGATACAATGACATATGGTACATTCGACAAAATAAGATATACAGCAAACGATCTTCATAATATGTTAGCAGTTGTTGATGGCGATCCTGAAATTACCAAAAAGTTAGCAAATAAAAATTCAGCAATGGCATTAAGACAACGACAAAGTGTACCAACACTAGCAGTCAAAAGATACCTTAGACTATTAAACAGCGACTACGAATTCTTAAGCATTATGGAGAAGGCTTTAGGAATTAGTAATTCTGACTATAAAAATTTACGCAGAGCAATTGCAAATTTTAGTACTTTAGATGGCAGACGAAAAAAAATAACAGTAACAAGACTACTTCAAGCAGTAAGATCAAAACTATCTGGAACAGATATTTCAAGACACCTTGAACAATTTTCACGTAAAGCAGACTATGAACTTGATAATGTTGTTGATGCGGAATCAACAAAGGCTACAACAGATCTATCAATGTCAGGTGATGAACTAAATGCTTATAGATTATTAGTAGGACCAGCAAATATACGGAGAGCAAAGATGGCTGTTAAACTTGCTCAAGGCGGAAAATCAATACCAGCAAATGTTGTTGTTGCTTATGTACCAATTATGAATATGATTGATGATATTGCTAATGGTGGGTTTGCTTTCGTAAGATTACTGCAATCTATACACACACGAGCCAAAAAACGTCGAAAATGATATATATCCACTAAATTTACCAACCTATACACTAAATAAATTTAACTACGATGTCGGAGCGACATCATAGCCATTTTAATCAGATAATAAGGAGGATTAATATCATGGCAATAAGAAACTTCGCACACCAAACGAACACAGAATTTGAAGGTGTCAACGTTGCTTTATTCACAGTCGATTTTATTACGGCAATGAATGCAGAAACAGGCGACCCAATGGCAAATTCAAACGTTTCAGGTTTGGAATTAGCGAGAAACACAATCGGAAACTATGTGAACATTTTGGGAGAAGGTCCTTTAACAGACTCTAACACTCAAAAAACTTACATGGTTAGAGCGGATGCATTAGGTACTCTTATAAGTGGAAACACTTTAAGAGATGCTATCAGAGCATTAAACGGTACAACTACACCAGGTGTAACGGCTACTGTTTCAAGTGCTACTGTAACTGCAACTGACCTAGGTATCTTAACTGCGGCGGCTGTATAATAACACCGACCAGTAAAGACACATTAGTCATACTGTACATTAAAGGGCGGATAAGAAATTGTTCGCCCTTTTCTTTTGACTGTTAAGTATATACAAATGGCAATATACTGCTTACAAACACTGGTAGACATAACAGATACAGGCGGACAATTAAATAGGGCATTTCCGTTTAAGACACAAACTGGAGAGTTAATCCACGACAAATACACACTACGAATAGCAAAAATGCAACAACAAAATTTTAATACTCTTATCCAATGTTTACAAATTAGAGGTAATGTTGCATGGGACAGTTATCCACTTATGGCAAAAATAGTTACTGCCCAATCTAATTTTGGTTCTGTTTATGAAGGTGCACATAAGTCATGGGCATTTATATTTCACTCAGAACTAACAGACATATATGCTGATGGTAACAATCCTGTTGGTGGACTAGAACAAGATTTAGATTTAATCCCTATATTAAATTTTTGTAAAGAAACTGCAACTTTTCCAATCAATGCTTTTATAACGCAGGATAGTAAAACAAGAAACACCTTTGTATTAAAAGTAGATGATAAACAACACATAATAAGTCAAAGAGACGATCTAAAAGAACTAATAGACACATATATTAATCGGTAATTCAAATAATAAATATTGTTGAATTAAGGCACACTCAGGCACATATAGGCAATATAGGCAATTAAGGCAATGACACAGGCAATTCTGGCACAAATACAATATTACATTACTAAAGTTAAAAAGGAATTGAACTATAACTATATGGCGATAACAGAGTTAGAAAAAACAAATTTAGAAGCACACGTTGATTTGTGTAGTGAACGATATGATCGGCTACATGATAGACTATCTGCTATTGAAGTACGATTAGGAAGAATAAGCGAAGATATGCGAACAGGACAAAAATCACACTCAAAAACACTTATTGCAACTGCAGGCACGGTCCTTGCTGGTGTACTATCGACAATTGTAGTAATATTGATGAAGTTTCCTAATTAAATAAAAATACCAATTTAAAATAATTTATGTTCATTAATATATCTCAAAAAGTGAGGGTATACCTTTCGAAGGTCGACTGCGAATTCCTACACAAATATTCTAAAAAGCAAGATTTCAAACAAAGTGAGTTAGACGTTGACGAAATTAATATAGCGAAAACGTTGGCAAGTAAAAGTATTTTAGTAAGAAAAAAACTTATAGCCGATACCCAATATGCTGTAAATAGAAGCATACGGGTTTTTAACCATGACCATAAAAAGCAGATATGAACTAGTAAAACAGATCGAGGCGTACGGTCTCAAGAATAAACTGGCGCAAGTCGCCAAAAAAAGCGAACAAAGACGACCGTTTAAACACTTACCAAGACAGTTTTCAAAAGGTATATTAATAGGCAAAATTGCTATTGTACCTAAACGAACTAATGGAACTCGATACATATACATCATTGCAGATATGGTAAAAGCAATGATACTATATGACAATATTATGTTAAAACAAACTGCTATCTTAGTAGCACACAATATTGCAGACGACAAAGCCACACCTATTAATGTATTAGAACTAGATAATCAATTTGCTTCTCATTTATTCAAGATTACTAACTCAAAAAGAATGTTTAAAATGTATAAAAAAGAAAACAATGAAGGGGGAATGGAAGTACAAAGACAAAAATTTGAAAGTGCTAACCGTTTAGCCGACGATTACAAGCAACAAATCATGGATATATTCCAACGAACGTTTTCGTCTTAATGTTATTTTACTTGCTAAATATATCATATGCATAGCAGAGATCTCATAAAACCAGTAACTACAGAGTCATTACTAACAGAGTTTGAAAGTAGATTTAATCAAACTATGGATTTAAGCAAATTTACTAGAGAAGAACTAGAAGATGTAGCAAATAAGGTACGAACTAAAATTCACGAAATTACAAAAAATACACATTTTGGACAAGAACTTAAGGATCACAACTATCAAAAAAATCAAATGATGTTAGATGTTGTAAACCAAGCAATTAAAGAATATATTGCACCAACTCAACAAGGAACAGGAACAGGTAATCCAATTCTAGCAAAAGCATCATTACCGATTAAAGATAAACTTACAAAAGGACAAGCATTAACGCCAGACGAAAAACAGGCGGCTTCAAAACTTATGGCAGATAGAAACGTTAAAGAAGGCGTAGAAGAACAATCAGAATTAATACTTGCGGCTAAAGACATGATGGATAAAGTTACAGGTTACTTAGAAGATATAGCAACAATGAAAACAGAAAGTTTACTAGAACTTGCTGACAGAATTAGAGATGAAATGGGAGCAGACAAGGCAGACGCTTTCATACAAAAAATTCAACCAGCACTAGAACAAGCAGAATCATCACTTACACAAACAAGACAAGATCTTGATAATGGTGTAAGAATACTTACAGGTGAAGAAATGTCAACAGACTCTATGGGATCCGATGATGCAATGAACACAGAACCAGGTGCAGAAGACGACCTTGATTCACTAGATGTAGAACCATCAGACGAATTTGCAACAGCAGATGCTGAAGCAGGTGGAACAGAACCTGAAGGTAGAGATCAAAGAGAATCTAGAGAAGTATTTGAAACATCAAATAGAGTATTCGGCATTTTAGCAAGGAAGTAATTCCATGCGATTCACAGAATTCAAAAATAAATTAAGCGAAGGCGGCAACAAAGAGGTTGAGTCAGCATTGATTAACACTCTTAACCAATTAAGAGGTGAGGCTGATAGCAGAGGTGAAGCATCTGAAATTAGTTTTGGCGCTGTTGAAGAAATAATGAAGAACACTGGACATCCGACATTTAATCATTTATTATTCAAACAAATGTATGATACAAGTGATACATTAAAAAACATTATCGATGATTTTAATATAGAAAAAATAGTTCTTAAAACAGAAAAAAATGCTGAAGCAAATCCAGAAATGGATTTTGACAATCAAGGTTCTACAGATAAAGTTAAGCAGATGGCCAAGTCTGCAATGAATAAAAGAAAATAATCTTTATTGACTTTTAATAAGTTTACCACTATAATATAGTAATGAAAATACCCGAAGATGTATTAAAAAGTAAAGGTATTCCATATGTACAAAAATATCCATATGGTGAACTAACTAAAGTTACCAAAAATCATAAACGACATTATGCAACTCCTGATGGCAGACAAGTGCCTTCAGTGACTACTGTGCTATCTGCTACAAAAGATATGACACATTTACACGCATGGCGTAAACGAATTGGTGAAGCAAAAGCACAACAAATTGTAACAGAGTCAGCAAACATAGGAACAGTGATGCACGGCTCATTAGAAAAACACGTAAAAGGTATTGAAAGAAAACCTGGTTCTAATCTTATACATCAAAAAGCACACGCAATGGCAAACGTTATTATTGATAATG
>Ga0257107_1000750_pt1 | contig 12369 bp, 10 predicted proteins | sample LP_taG_2_FD_190178 | JGI IMG/M metagenome (GOLD analysis project Ga0257107, IMG submission 190178) | Marine microbial communities from Northeast Subartic Pacific Ocean, Canada - LP_J_2011_P26_500m | ecosystem: Environmental > Aquatic > Marine > Oceanic | place: Canada: Northeast Subartic Pacific...
TTACTTTATCCAAACCGGATTGAATAAAACAAATTCCCAAAAATGCACCAATGAGAGTTTGAACCAATTCAATGATTGAGTACCCTAATAATGTCGTCATTTATTATCTCTTTCATTAAAGAAAATTGTGTCTGAGATTTCATCATTATGGTGCATGAGCGTTTCCATTTGTTTCCCTATATAAAAATGGGAGATATTTAATTGATCTTGATTGTCAGCAACAAAAATCGAGGGTGTAAGAGAGAGCGAGAGACGAGATTCGAACTCGCGACATCCACGTTGGCAACGTGGTGCTCTACCAGCTGAGCTACTCTCGCAATAATTTATGGAGTAAAATAACTCCATTTAAGCGGCGCAAAGTTAATGGTGTTTATAAATTCGTCAAACGTGTTTTGGAAAGAATTCCAATCTTTTTTCATTTCGATATAAAATCACAAATGACATGACTAAATAAGCAATATCTCTTAAGATCGTTTCCAATCCAATATTATCACCTGTTTCTGTTGATACAGAAAAACAGCCACATTCAATACTAATCCCTCTCGCCAATGCTTGGGATATTGCAAAAATGAATACAATATTCATCACGATGCACATAATGGCTGCACCATCCACCATGATCCCGGCGATTAAGCAAACGCCTACCAGGAGTTCCAGCCAGGGTAATACCATGGCCATCATATTTTCTAACCCAAAAGGCACCGCATGATAATTACCGATAGCCGTGGCAAAAGCGGCGGGATGGGTAATTTTATCAATACTGGCGTAAATAAAAATGATTCCAACAATTAATCGAAAAAAGAAGACTAATGGTACTTTAAAATACCGTGTCATTCGTCCATCTCACTTGGATATTCCGCTTTTGACCATTCCAGCCAACCACCTTTAAAGACATACAATTTATTAAATCCAGAATCCTGTAAATCATATGCCAAGTCTTCACTGTCGCCACAACCTGGATCACCGCAATAAACCACGAGAGGCACATTCTTTTCCTGGATTGCTTCAATTGAAAAAATGAGTTCCATTAAAAATGCATTTTTAAGCGCACCCTGAATATGTCCTGCGGTATAATAGCCATCATCCCTTGCATCCACAAAAAGAATACCGTCATCAAAAAGATTTTTTGCTTGGTTCAAAGATATGGCCAAGAGAACGGGATCATTACTTTCAGTTTCTGGTATAATGGAATCAGCAATCTCTAATTCCGGTGCAATCCATGGAATCGCATCACCCTTAACTAAATTGGAACCAAACCCAATGATACAAGAAAATGATACAAGAAACACCGCTTGACCAATTGGGGTGCGGATATCCATTAATTTAAACTTTGGAGGCCTTCTTTATCTAAGGTGTTGCAGGTTTTTAACGTTTCGTCTACAACAGCCAATAGGGTTTTTTCACTGGCCACACCGCGTCCCAAGGGGATTAATGAGTAAAAGGATGTATTAAGCCCATCAGACAAAGCTGATTTTGATTTTGTTAATCCATCTTTGTATTGGCTTACCATATTTAAAACATTTTGATTATTTTTATATATTTCTTCTAAGGGTCGATTTGGATCCCGTTTTTGCAAGTTATTTAATCTTTGTTCAAAAATAGAAACCGTCATCATGGCACTTGTCACATCTTTGATGGGTTGGGTGTTATCCGCAATATCCAAGTCAAATCGGCCCACATATTTACCCTGAATGCCAAAACTATATGTAAGTGGCAACCGAGGATCTTGCGATTTTTCAGGACGGGTGCGCGTTGTTTCTCGACTGAGATAAATATAATCTACTTCCGATAAGTCATCCATTGCATTAACTGCCTGGACTCTCGTGGAATTAAATAACATGACCAGCAGATCAACCTGAGGTCTTAATTCTGCTATTTTCATTTTAGCCGATTCAACATAATCCTTTACTTCAATGGCTTTTTCTGCTGCGGGAAGAGCTGTCGTAATACCAAATACGCCAATTTTTAATCCATTCTTTTCAATTATTTCATGTGGAATAAAAGCCAATTCTTCTGTGCCAGCTTTTACGATATTTGAAGACATAAAATTCGTGCCAAATGTGGTTTTCATTTCCTGAAGAAATTCATATCCTGCTGCCAAATCAAAATATCCTACGTTATAAATATAATCACCCATCGTTGCAGATGATTCTAATAGAGTCTTCGCTTTAAGTTTGGATGATGCTTCTTTTCCCTCGACAAGGTAGTAGTTATCAAACAATGCATCACCTGCATCTAAAAGAATAGGGTCAACGCCGCTATCTTTTACTTGACTAATATAAGTAGATCTTCTGGGCAGACCGCCCAGTGGATTGGCCTTTCATCCGCAGGGGTCAAGCTGACCCCGAACATTCGTTGTAACCAATAATGTGATTTCTTTTGCATTAGATTTTTTTTCTGCACATGACCATAATCCCAATAACACAATGACTATAGCGAATGATTTAAAATATTTCATGTTTGGATTTATTCCTTTTGGAGTGTGATTCCCAACGGACTATCCACCGGACGGTTTTGCTGAAAACCCTTTTTCAATTAAAATGGTTAAAACTTTGTCACGGACATTTCCCTGGACCAGAATTTCATGATCTTTTACCGATCCACCCACGCCGCACTTTTTTCTCAATAATTTTCCCAATACGTTTAAATCTTGTTTGTTTCCTTTATACCCTCGGACAATCGTTACAATTTTCCCACCACCCCTCCGATCTAAATGGACCCGAAAGTCTTGAGTTTTATTGATACCTGGCGCCTCTTTTTCGATCGGTTCAGCGGAAAATTCTGGATGGGTCGAATACACAATATTTTGTTTCATCATTTATTTCATGTATTAACTAAATATTTAGAAAGCAGACCAGGTTAGAGACCATGCATAAGCCATAATTATTATTAGTTCACTAAATATAGCAGCTCCAAAAAATAATATGGCACGCCGCATATGTTTATTTTTGTATGCGTTAATATGTCCAAGAGCAAATAGTTGAGCAGAAAACATTTTAAAGGTATTATCAGTATCTTCTGTCATTTTAGCTAAATAAGATGCATAGTCTATTGGATTTTTAAATTTAATAATCCCACCGAAAAAAGTAGCGTTTATTTCTGGGAGATCTTCGTGGCTCATATCATTTCTGACTCTAGGCACAATAACTAGCATCAAATTTATCAGACCAAAAGAAGCGTTAATGAAATAAACAATAACCATTATAGCTGATAATACGTTTATATCATTATTATTCATAACTTTAGAAAAGTGGACAATAAAGAAAACCATAAAGGCAGCTAGTAAAGACATAAGTGTAAATGCTTTTTGGTCCGTTCGCTGTAAAATAAGTTGTTCACTCTGAAGTATTTGAAAAATAGGAGCAATATTGCTACGTACATTCCGCGGAGTAAATTCATGCTCTTCTATTTTTATCGGTTTTTCTTCAGACATAATCCAACATTTTCCTTACCTTGTGTAAAACATTACAAAGAGATTAAGTACACCACTCCCCTATTGCAAGTTTCCATTTTAATAAAAACCAAGTTTTTAAAAGTGGAGCCGGACGGGATCGAACCGACGACCTCTTGACTGCCAGTCAAGCGCTCTCCCAACTGAGCTACGGCCCCATATTCATGATGCGAAATTATAGTTTTATTCCAACATCAAACAATTAATTCTTCCGTTCAACCAATGGTTTTCCCAAAAGATTATCTTTAAAATAAGTAATCATCTTTTTATAAAGATTTTTTCGCGCATTACCGCCAGACATACCATGGGGACGATTTGGATAATAGAAAATATCCAATTGTTTATCATGCTTCACAAATTCTTCCACCAGCCAGGTCGTATTTTGCGAATGTACATTATCATCACCTGTCCCATGGATAACCAGTAGTTTGCCATTAAATCGATCTACATAGGACAAAACCGATGTAGAGTCATACCCAGCACCATTATCCTGTGGCAACCCCATGGAGCGTTCTGTATAAATGGAATCATACAATCGAAAATCCATTACCGGGGCCACGGATACTCCCACATCGAATAAATGGGCATTTTTGGTGAGCATTAGTCCGGTAAAATATCCACCGCCAGACCATCCCCATGCACCAATGCGATTGGGGTCCGCGATCCCTTGTTCTACTAAATGTCGTACCCCAGCAGCCGTATCCTTCGCCAGGTACTGAGCCATATCTCCATAACTTAAATTTTTAAATGCTTCTCCCCTGCCACTCATTCCCCGGGCATCCATAGAGAAAATAATAAATCCCTGCTGAACCAAATATTGGTTCCACAAACCGCTCCATCGGTTATTCACGATCTGGGTGCCGGGCATACCATATCCATGAACAATAACCGGGTAACGTTTTCCTTTTATATAGTCCGGCGGATAGGTCAAAATACCATCCAATGTGGTGGAACCATCTGCCGTTTTGAAGTGGATAATTTCGGGATAGGACCAATCATAAACCTCAAACTGTGATTTGTCCGTTTCATCCAGAACCATTCGTACGTTTCCATCCATGTTTTTCAGAATATGCTTCGTTGGCGTTTGTATACTTGAATAGGAGTCAATAAAGGCATTGCCTTTTGGCAAAACTTTTATGGAATGTGAGCCTTTTTCTTTTGTTAACAGTTTAAGATTGGTGCCATCAAAATTGACGGAATAAAACCGCGTTTCAAAGACTGATGCTTTATTGGCGGTAAAATAAACAATTTCATTCTCCTCATCTAAGTGTATAATCTTTTTTACTTCCCATTCACCATCTGTGATTTGTTGCACCAATTCACCGGCGGCAGTATGGATGTATAAATGGTGCCATCCAGAACGTTCAGACATCCACAGAATATTACCATTTTTTAAGAATTTATAATTTCGATGAAGTCCGACCCAACCAGCTTCATCCGATTCACTCAGACCGCTAATAGATTTTCCGCTTTTTGTGGCTACCGTCAAAAATTCCCAGTGTTTTTGAAGTCGATTCATCCGCATAACTGTTAACTTTTTCTCCGCCGTCCATTCCATCCATGGATAGTAAGTGTCTTTTATATCGCCAATATTCATTGATTTTCGCCGACCCTTTTTAACATCCACCACGAATATTTTCATGGAAGGATTTGGTTGCCCTGCTTTGGGATAACGTATTTTTTCCGTGGTGGGATACAATTCCATTTCATCAAACATCGTGAATATGGGTACTTGAGATTGATCTTCTTCCCAATAGGCAATATACCGGCTATCCGGCGACCATCGATAAGCATCAAATGAACCAAACTCTTCTTCATATACCCATCCAAAATGGCCATTTGAAATCACATCCGATCCGTTGGATGTAAGCTGCTTTTCTCGATGTTTTATCAAATCATAACTGTAAAGATTTTGATCTTTGCGGACATACGCAATTTTATGACCATCCGGTGAAAACTTAACATTGCGCAATTCAGCATTCTTTTCACTGACTTTTTGTATTTTTTTCGATTCAATATCCAATATATGATAAGTCCCATAATAAGAATGTCGCCAGATTCTTTTTTGATCCGAAAGCAATAAGAGTTTATTTCCCGATTTATCAAAATGAAAACTGTTTACTTTTAGTTTTTTCCCCTGAAGATAAAAAGCGGTACTGTCTACGAATTCTATCGTATCCCGTTCCGGAAAAGTAACTTTCACAATATCGCCTTTAAATGTATCCTTTCCCCAAGTTAAAAATGCATTTTCATTGGGGAACCAGACCATCATTCCCAAACGAGCATATTTAAATGGTGATTTTCCTTGAACCTGTTCAAAAGACAATCGTTTTCCTTCCCCGAAAAGACATGTAGCCAATAACAATGGTAGTAGTAATCGAATCATTATTTTAAAGTCCTTTTTATTTTCCTTAATAATTGTGTCATCATTTCGAAATTCATTCGTCCTGTATTCACATTCCTCGGGCTGGGATGGTAACATCCCCATAGTATCATTCCATTCGGTAAAACATATCGTTTATCATGCCCAAAGGGATAATCCTTCATTTTAAGATCAAAATCATGTCGAAAATACTTTAGACAACCATCAAATCCTATTTTCCCTAAAGCCAAAATCACTTTTACTTGTGTTAATAATTCCATTTCTTTTCGGAAGAATGGAGCACAATTCTGTAATTCCGCCGCCGTTGGTTTATCTTGAGGCGGTACGCATTTCAATACGGGTGTCATGAATGTATTCTTCAACTCCAAACCATCATCTAATGCGTCAGAATTGGGTTGATTAGATAAGCCTTCTGAGTGGAGACAATTTACCAAGAAATCCGCGGACTTGTCGCCAGTAAAAACGCGGGCAGTTCTATTGCCGCCGTGGGCCGCCGGTGCCAACCCTACCAGTAATAGTTCACCCTTGGGATCGCCATATCCCGGGATGGGTTTCCCCCAATAGGTCCAATCCCTAAACTGTTTTCTTTTTTCTCTCGCCACTTTTGTTCGGAAATCCACAATCCGAGGACAACGATCACAGGTGATAACGGATTGATACAAGCTGGATAATGGTCCCGATTTAATAAGGGGATGTTGGTTAGGTGTGGGATGAAGATTCGCCAATGAAATTCCTTAAATGATGACCGGGAAATTAGATCATTAAATATAAAATAGTAAAGGTACCATTGCTCATTGCGTTTGGGCGGGTGAGACACATAAATTCGCACCCCTTCATTTGGAGGGAAAAAACAATTATTACTTAAGGATATTATTTTATGGGAATGATGACAACCCTTCGCAATCGAATGCACATTGTTTTATGGGCACTATTAGCAATGTTTATATTAAGCATGACTGTGGGAGGCCTGGTGGGAGGCGCGAATATTATTGACCAATTACTGGGCCGCGTCAGTCCGTCTGAAGCTATTGGTGCCGTAAATGGATCACTAATCACACCGGATCAATTTAATCAGGCTGTTAATGCACGGATGGAAGCCATTCGCAATTCCGGTGCGCAAATCACTGATCAGCAAATGGATGCAATACGTGAGGAAGTTTGGAACGCATTTATTGAAGAACGATTAACGGAAGAAGCCATTGATGACCTTGGCATTACTGTCGGCGATGATGAAATTATATATCAGTTGGAGCATAATCCGCCCAATGAGATTCAACAGCTGTTTTATGCCAATAACGCATTTGACAGAGATACATACAATCAGGCATTGAATACACCAGGTATGATTGACTGGGAGCCCATCGAATCGTGGATGCGCCATTTTTATATTCCCCGGTTTAAACTCCAGCAGTTTATTAATATGTCCGCTATTGTGTCCGATGGTGATGTGAAGAATGAATTCATCAAGCGGAATGTGGATTTTACCATTTCTGCCCTTCATATTACCTCTGGTGCGGTTGAAGATGTGGTTAAAAACCCAACCGATGATGAAATGTTAGCAAATTATAAATCACGTTTGGGTGATTTTGAACAGGATGAAAAACGACATCTATCCTACGTTAGTTGGGCAAAAGCACCTAATGCAGAAGACACACTAAACGTTATGGGAGAGATTGAAACCATTATGGCCCAATCCAGAAATGGACAGGATTTTGTTACATTAGCCAATATCTACACTCAGGATCCCGGCAACCAGGTTTCTCCAGATTCCGGTCGCGGTGGTGATTTAGGGTGGTTTGGAAAAGGCCAAATGGTTCCCGCATTTGAAACCGCTGCATTCTCAGCTGAAAAAGGTGATGTAGTGGGTCCGGTGCTTAGTCAATTCGGATTTCATATTATCAAAGTGGAGGACTTCCGTAATAAAGACAATGAAAAACAGGTGAAAGCGAGACATATTTTACTGAAGGTAAATATGGGACAAAATACACGGTCCAACTATCGTAGAAAAGCCACCCTCTTCAGTTATGATGCGCAGGACTATGGATTCTCCGCAGCTCAAGATTCACACAAGGTTCAGCCCATGTCTGCAAAATCCATTGGTGAAAAAGATATATTTTTAGGCACGCTCGGACCATTTCGTTCTGCAGTACGCTGGGCATTTAATGCAGAAGATGGTGCTATTTCTGATCCCATAGAAAGTAATGATTATTATGCTGTTTTTTCTCTGGATTCTATTACACCTGATGGTGTGGCTCCATTTGAAGAATCAAAAATACAAGTACGCGCTTTCCTATCAAGCGAAAGAGAAAATAATGCTGCTGAAAAGATGGCCATTGAATTGAAGGGTCTTGTGGATGGGGGCACATCTTTTGCCTCTTTGAAAAAAGATAATGATAAACTCGATTTGATACCTTCTGATGTGAAAAAATTATCCGGGTCGTTTATTTCTCTGGGAAAATCAGACCAGGTAACAGGCGCATTACTCAATGCCAAAGCAGGAGATTTAATTGGACCGGTTAAAACCTTTCGTGGTTATGGTATTATTCAAATCAAGAATATTAGTTCCTTTGATTCCACCGCATGGAACATTCAGAAAGATTTGATTCGGCTTGATTTGGTTCGCCAAAAACAAAACCGCGTGTATCAAAGCTGGATGACTGATTTGATTGACAACGCCGATATTGTGGACAACAGAAAGTATTATTTTTAGATAAATTTTATACGTCCGATAATTATCCCAAACTGAACGCGTCATTCGGCCAAGTGGATGGCCCGTTTGCTTAGGTAACTGTGGCTTAATATAATAAACACTTTTCTGCCTAAAGATTAGTGAAGTCATATAGTGGATAAATTCAATTCTTTTTCATTGAACCAATCTCTCTTTAAAAATTAAAACGTATTATAAATATAAAGGGCTCCGGTAACCAACCGAAGCCCTTTATTATATGCAATTGATTCTTTACACAGTATGATTAGCAATCAAAGAATCTCGGGATTCTTGTTGGAGTATCGAGAGGTAATTGAATCCCATCTGCCGTGATTTAAGTAGCAACTGGCAAAGAAGACCTTTAACTGCCTGTCTAATATTAAGAAATGGGTCTGTATGTAATCGCCAAGAAACCCCTTAATTATATCTTAAATTTTGGTTTTTTACACTTTTTTGGCGTATTTGGCTTGAATTTCTTTAAAACTATATTCAAATGGATGATCCAAAACTTCCGAATAATAGTGTGTATAGGTATCATATATAGATTTTGCTTTGGCTTCACGATGAGAATTCAGGAGTCCAATCATGGCCCAATGGAAGCCGTCATCATCCAAATTATCCCACCGAAGCACTTGTTGTCCCAATTTTCCCAGTTTACCCCATTGGTCGGAAGCTTGATACGATTGACTCAAATTATCGGCGAGGCGTTTTGCCTTGCTGCGTATATCCTCTCGAATGTCATCCATCCAATTTTCATTGATATCATCGCATAAGGACCCATTATCATACAACTGGAGTGCCCTTTCCATTTGGGAGATATCCCCATGGGAGTTTGCACGAACAACGGACATAAAATAGTGGAAATCTGAAAAATGATCTTCATTATAGTCTAAAAATATATTGTGCTCCTGGGTGAGAATAATACCTTCGAATGGATTCAACATTCGTCTGATTTGAGACATGGCAACATATCGGCTGTTTCCCGCGCTTTTTTGGGGGGAATCAGGCCAAAATTCAGTTCGAATCCGTTGAGGCGCTACACCGCCATCCCCTTCCAAAACAATGAATATAAATAATAGACGTGCTTTTTTAGATACCCAATCATCCGGAGATAATTCTTTTCCAAATTTATATAATCTAAAATGACCAAAACACTGGATGGCAAAATTATGTGACAAATATGGATTATCCTCTCTGTCTTCATCGATAGCTATCGCGTATCCCAGTTGCTTTTCTGTGGCCTCCCCATTCCTTTTCCAGCGAAATCCAATAATGCCTAATGATACCATTAATGCGGCGAAACCAAACCAATACCGGCCCCATAATTCAATAAATGTTACCGGCGGAGGGTCCATGGGTGGATAATTAATTGTATGTATTTGGATTAACGTCCCATTAGAAGCGTCGTCCCCTTTACGGGTTAAAATAGTCAATTTTCCTGTTTTCTTACCGATAAACGGTTTCGTGAGACTCCCGATTTCTAAATGATCGCTGTTGGGAATGGTGGATTCATTTTCAATTTCATATGTTTCTGGGTGTACTGACAACACACTAATGGGAATATTATTGTTTGGTTTGTTTGAAATCGCCAGTAAAAACCGGTTTATTCTATCCGCATAGCCAAGAGAAATAGTTTGGTAACTATTTAATGTTTCGAATGTATGTAGTTTTTTTAATTCCAGTGTTTGTCGATTGAATTTCCAAAATCCGGTGAAATTTCGCCAACCACGTTCCTGCATCCCGCTTTCATTTCCCACACCGCCAAAAATATAAATACAATTTGGATCCGGTCCCCTGGAAACGGTGGCACCAGACCTTGGATGGAATTGATCACCCCACACGGCCAACGTATCCCATTTAAATGCGTTAAAATTGAATTTCCGAATATGATTCCTTGTTCGATACCAACCATATCCTCCAACCGAATATAACTCATGGTTCGCTTCATCATAAAAATGCGCGGTGGTATGATAATGATCTGGCTCTCCGGGAACCGCATAATTCATTTCTTTATTATTCACTAGGTCATACGTATAATATTCAATCCCATTTCCATTAAAGCCATGAATCATTTCCTGTCTCGGATTATAGAATAAATGATAGCTGTCCTTTAAATCCATTTTCGTATTCAGGTATCCTTGAGTATATCCGTGCACTTCTAAATCATAGGATTCTAATATATCCGAAACAAAAGTAAGTATATGTGGATCTTCCGACATGGCTATCATTTTTTGACCAGACAATTTAATTGAATCTTCTAATTGCCAAACCGTATGGGACTCATATTCCCATTGGGTGTTGGTTGCTTCGGCCCGTCGACCCCCGATATGGTCGTAAGCAAATTCCCCGGAATATTCGTTGAGCCGCCAATGATGGCGAGGACCAGTCTTATCCGTTAGTTGAATATTTTTTAAGGTCATGCTGGGTACATCCTGTGTAATCGATGTATATCCAAATATCATTTGAACATCAAGTTCATTCAACATGGGAACCTTTACCGCACGAACGATTTCATTATTCAAAACCATTCGCACTTCATCATACAACATATTATAGGTCACGGATAATTGGTACCACATGGTGGGCGTTATTTTCGATTTAAGAATGGGAATAGATAGAATTTTTTCAGATCCCTGAAAACTGAGTTCCAAATAAGTTGTGTCGGGGTGTCTAAAATCTACATTAGACAATAGACTCATTGGCAGGGAATCAGCCTTGAGATGGAATATAAATCCAAATGGCTTGGGATTCCTCAGGGAAAAGTCGAAGGAAAGGGTAAATTCATTTTCTAAATGAATCGGATCCTCTGAGGATATATCTAAAGACGAAAATTCACCATTTTCAACGAAATCAAACTTATTATAAAACCGGAGCCCTGCACTAAAGTCCTGACCCATCAGTCCTGGAAAAAGAAAGGTCACCGCCAGAATGCTCCATCTTAAATTCGTCTTAAAGTCGATAATAATAGACCTTAATATTTTCTTAAATTTCCTCATATCAGAGTGAATTTGGAGATTAAATATTAATAATTCAAGAAATTAATTTGGTACCCTTAAAAAGGGTATGATCGTCTTAATTATATCTTAAATAACGATGAAAATGCACTTTTTTAGATAATTTAAAGAAATGTAATAAAATTGAACCACACTATAATTTCATTCCGGTATAAAATACCGAAAGATTTTCCTATATCTAACTATTTTACCAACACCATTTTTTTCGTTTTTACAAAATCATTTGTCTGTAAATGATAAAAGTAAATGCCTGCTGAGACCGGCTTACCATAATTATTTCTTGTATTCCAAATAATGGATTGATATCCTGCATTCATTTCTGTATTTATAATGGTAGCCACTTCCCTTCCCATAATATCATAAATAATGAGACGCACATGGGATGCTTTTGGCAAATCGTATTGAATGGTCGTGATAGGATTAAATGGATTTGGATAGTTCTGATGCAATGTGAATTCTTCAGGAATTGCCTTAAGTAGCATAGATTTGCTTCCTTGTGCAATTAACTGACCATCAATGCTGTAGAATTGATAAATCAAATCAACAGGTCTTGATTCCTTGCCATTAACCTTAGTTATAAATGACTTATTCAAATATTTATTATTAGAAATATTAGCATAGGCAAACGTATTAGAGCCACTAATCGTATCCACATAAGCCAGTTCCACATTTTCTTTATTAGGAGTTTTATCTTCATTAATTCGCACCAACGCTGGTTCGTAAATAAATTCAAATTGACCCACAGCTGCTCCCACTTGCCAATCGATCGATATTATAGATCCGTTCTGAGTATAGTTTATCTCTTCACCAAAAT
>Ga0257107_1000751_pt1 | contig 12358 bp, 17 predicted proteins | sample LP_taG_2_FD_190178 | JGI IMG/M metagenome (GOLD analysis project Ga0257107, IMG submission 190178) | Marine microbial communities from Northeast Subartic Pacific Ocean, Canada - LP_J_2011_P26_500m | ecosystem: Environmental > Aquatic > Marine > Oceanic | place: Canada: Northeast Subartic Pacific...
CTGCTTTTTTGCAATTATTATAGTTCCATTTTCTTTTTTGTTTTGTGCTATCTGTGACGCAAAATTCTGTGTTGAATCAATTTCCTCAAAATAATAGATACGTTTACCAATGTATTTTGTTTTGAGTCCAGGTGAAATTTCCCATGGCAGCAACTGCTCTGTTGTTTTCATAAGTCTATACCCACGTTTTTGCTTTGATTCTATGGTATAGCCAAGTGTACGAATTTTTTTGATATATTTCCACACTGCAACTCTACTAGTTTTTAAAACATCACTCAGATCCTGACCAGATAAATATTCGGACTTGTGAGATTTTAGGAGCGAAAGTACTTTTAGTAATCCAATACTATCAAACGATGTATACATCATTTTTTTTAAAATCCTATATCTATATCAAATCCACCGTCATTTATCCAAGCATCACCAAGACCATCACCCGTTCCCACATCATCAAACTGTGACATATCTTCTGCTGGCATGTAACTTGACATAGCTATACCCATCATACTAAACATCATACTAAACATCATTATATCAATAATACCAAAAAACATCATTGTAGGAAGAAATGATTTTTCATCTTTCATGATTTGTTTAGATCCGTTATTCATTGTCCCCAAAACTATTAGATCTTTTACCTCTTCCTGCATGCAAATACTAAATATTCATTTTTAAAATGTTTTTGGATTAAGTTGATTTGAATTTTATATGATGGTGAAATAATGAAGTGGTGAGCAAAACCAAAACTATCCCAGTATTTCCTTTGGATCTTGTATTGTTTCCAAATCAAGAACTACCGTTACAGATTTTTGAACCACGGTATAAGCAGATGATAGATGATTGCATGTTGTCTGACAAGGAATTTGGGGTTTGCTTAGTTGATTCAGTCAAAACTGTAGAAGGTTGGCAGGCACCATATAATGTTGGTACAATTGCAAAAATTATTGATTGTAAGGATGTGGATTCTACAAGTGGTCATTTACTAATAAACACCAAAGGTCATAGCAGATTTAGAATTATTCACATAATTTCACCTAGTTTATCCAGACCTAGTGATTATGATCCGCATTCATCTCAAGGAAAAGAAAAAATTGATAATCTTCATCACGAATCAAATTTACCCGGCAAAATGTATCTTCAAGCTGAAGTTGAGTTGATTGATGATATTGATCAGACAGTCTCACTAAAAGATTGGCATGATTTGGTTGAATCATGGAAAAAGAAGATCGAACGAATGGCTTCACCACAAACCATTTCATCAGAACAACTGGATTCAATGCTAGAGCAATATTACTTGAAGACTGACACCCCGACTTTAGAGTATATCTATTCATTATGTGCACTAGGTTCATCATCACCTAATGAATTACAATTAATTCTTGAAGCAATTACACTCGATCAAACCATTGAACGTTGTTTTAAAATTCTCAATAATAGTACATTCTAGCGTGATTTCAACCCCAAGATTCATAAACTCTAGAAACAAAGTAGCTAAAAATCAGGATATATGACATGACAAACTTTGGAACATTAGAATTTGTATTAGATCGGTATGCCAAACAGTGGTGTTGGAAAATTTCTGGTACTAGAGCTGTGAATATGGTCTCAAAAATGATTCCACGTGGGTGGTATGGTGATAAACCTGACGAAGTGATAGTTTCAGATAATGATGATAATATAAAAAAATTAAAGATGATTGATGATAGATATCCATTCAACATTCTTTCAAAATCTGTATGGAAACGAAAAATCATCCCACTAACAATTAAAAAACAAAAAACCCCAAAAATTGAAAAACTCTCTCAGGTAATGCCTAGTAAACAATTTCGTGGTGAGTTACTTGATTTTCAGCGAGAAGGCCTTGACTTTCTAATGAAATCATCTGGAAACGCATTGTTAGCAGATGAGATGGGGCTTGGAAAAACTGTTCAAACTCTGGCATATCTTTCAAAAGAAAAAAATGCATTCCCAGCATTAGTTATTGCACCGTTAGTTACGCTCACTAACTGGCAAAGGGAGATCGAAAAGTTTCTTAAAAAGAAAAGTAGGAATGGAAAAATTATGGAAAATGACCATCCTAGTTCTGTAATGATCCGAAATGGAAAACAAAGTGACATAGACGAAAATGATTTTTACATAATAAATTATGAATTACTTCACAAAAGATTACCTGATTTATTAAAATTGAATATAAACACAGTTGTTTGTGATGAGGTTCAACACCTACGTTCAAAAACGACTCAAAAATACACTGCAGTTAAAAAATTAGCTGCTAAAGAAGGTCTCAAATATCGTGTTGGCTTGTCTGGAACACCAATTTATAACAGAGGTTCAGAGATTTGGCCAATTGTAGATATTTTAAAACCTGGATTGTTGGGTAGCTATAAAGAATTTTGTGAGTATTTTTGTTATGTAAATGAAAAAGGTAAAGCAATAGTTCTAGAAAATAAAAGAGACAGTTTACGTAATCAATTAACTAAGCATGTGATGCTACGAAGAAAAAAATCTGACGTGTTAAAGGAATTAAAAGATAAAGTACGATATCCTGAAGTAATTGCAGCAGATGAGAAATTCTATAAAAGTGAATTAGATAAAATTTGGAGAAAACTTGAAGAAGAGCAAAAGTATGCACAGACTGCATTTGATAAATCAGCATCATATCATCGTGCAATAGAAAGTGAACGGCAAGCTGCAGGTCTTGCAAAATTACCACATGTAATAAATTTTGTAAATGATATCATGGAGATTGAAGAAAGTGTGGTTGTTTTTTGTCATCATAGGGCAATACATGATTTGTTACACCAGAGTCTATCAAAATACAACCCGGCGTCAATTATTGGTGGGCAGACTGATAAACACAGGGATAATGAAATTACAAGATTCCAAAACGGTGAAACAAAATTAATGGTTGCAGGATTACGTGCTGGAAATGTTGGAATTAATTTAACAACAGCAAGTTATGTGATTTTTGCTGAACTTGATTGGAGTCCAGCAATACATAGGCAGGCAGAAGATCGACTTCATAGAATTGGTCAAAAAAATACTGTGTTTGCATATTATTTGGTTGGAAATGGAACACTTGATGAACACGTTGCGGACATTTTAGTTGATAAAAGTTATGAGATTGACTCAATTCTTGATGCAAAAACTGAATCATTTGAGAATAAGGAAAGAGCAAAGTTGATTCTTGCACAAATTCATGACAAATTAAATCCAAACAACGTGTAGACCATATGGATTTTTTATTAGAAGAAGAAATGATTGATCTTTTAACATTTTGTCTACAAAACCCAGATTCTAGTGATGTTGAATCAAAAAAACAGCGATTTGAAGAAATTGGACATGAGTTATTTGATAATGGAGGAGTTGATGCAATGGAAAATTTCTTTTTTGTTGTTGAGAATAGAATTATTGGTGAGATTGAAAAAGACCCAAAGCCATACAGAAATTTATGGAATGGTATAACCAGTGAATGGAATTATAACTAGAAAAAATACTTGAAAAAAGATTTCTGATGTTCTGATTAGGCTTTGCCTATTCTGAACATCGATGTACTACAAGATGGGCAAGTACCCTTTACTGCAGGTTTACCATTTTTCATAGTAATTGCTGAAGTTCCTTGCATCTCTCTTTTGTCTCTGCATTTTACGCAGTAACCAATTGTCATATTATAACTGCAGATTCCTGCTATTAGCAAAAATCAGTGAAAATTTATTAACAAATTACAGTTTTTTTCCAATTTGAAATCTTGCTAATTATGGTCACACTAAATTCATTCAGTTTACATTATATTTTCAGGTTTATAGTGATATTATGCAGAATCAATTTCTAACAATCTTTCTTTTGTCAGTATTTTCAATAGTGATTATTGGAGATTCATATGCACAAATTTCAAGCATTAATACAGATAATACATTTTATGAAAAAGCTGACATAATCTCAATTTGGGGTAATACATCACCAAATGCTCAAAACTCTATTTTTGTAACAATCAAAGATTCTGATGGAAATACTGTTTGGACAGAGAAACTTTTACTTGATGAAAAAGGTGAATTCTCAACTTTAGTAATCGCTGGAATTTCTAACTGGGCAACAAGTGGGAATTATAATGTCATATTAGAATCTGATCAAAATATAGAAACAATTTTCTTTTATGATTCAGGACCACAGGTAAATCCGCCCTCTGTAGTTGATGATTTTTACATTAGTCAGAATGATCTTATTTTGACATTCACCATCGCTAGTATTACAGTAGTAGCAATTTTTGTGTATTTAGCACGAAATGTAATTTTACGGAAAAAAACAAAATATGATGATGTAGAACTTGACTCTAAGAAGGACCGTGATTATGAAAAATATCATTCAGATTGGGCAGAAGAAGAAATTTTTGGTTCACGAAAGTCAACTATAGATGCTAAAGAGATTCGTGAAATGTACAACAAGAAGTCACTTCCCAATTATTATCTAATTTTGGGGTTGACAAATAATGCGTCATCTATAGAGATTAAAAATCAATATAGAAAACTTGCAAAACAATACCATCCAGATAAAAGTAAGAGTTCATCTGAAGAAAAAATGACAGGTATTAACAAAGCTTATGAAATACTTTCAGATAAAAAACTAAGAGATGAATATGATAAATTTTATAAATTAATCTGATTTTATCATAGCATCTTTTAATGTCAAATATAGAATAACTTTGGAAGAATTTTGCATACTGTTTGTTAAATTTGTGACAAGTAGAATTTTTTTACCATCTTCCATCTCCGCTTCTATGAATATATCAAGAAACGTTTTGTTTGGACCGAGCATCGCCTTTGAAAAATACTCAGTTACAGTTATATCAAAAATTACGGCTTTTACTTTTATCTCATTTTTGTTTGCCAAATAAACACCGCCTCTGGTGGTCGGCTCCGTTATCGGATTTTCATTTTGGTATACTGTGATTTCATCAATTTTGAAAATTTTATCCGAGATTAGCAGTTTAAATTTTTTATCATGTTTTTTCACTATTTCTTGTAGTTTTTTTTCATTCATTGTTACTTTTCTAATTAATTAAAAAATATATGTCAATACAATCTTGTAATATCATGCCAAAAAATATTTCAAAAGATGAATTGAAACAAACAGTAAATCAGTATGTAATAATAGATGTACGTGAGCCAGATGAAATGCCTAACGGTATAATTGAGAATTCACAAAATATGCCTTTAGGTCTAGTCATAAGAAATGCAAAAAAAAGGAATATTGAAGAACTAAAAGATAAGAAAATCTGTGTTTATTGTGCTTCTGGGTATCGTGGAAGCATTGCAGCAGATGAATTAGTTAAGGCGGGGTTTTCAGCAGTTAATCTTGAAGGAGGCTATGCTACATGGATTGCATAATTTGAGTCTAAATACAATACGAAAGGCAAAGAAATTTGTTGAAAATAATTGTGTTGCTAAAATTGACGAATGTTTATTTCAAGTAAAATTATCTACATGTCCATCAGAATCGTACTTTGTAACTCTAACAAGTTGTGATTGCCAAGGCTTCAAAAACTTCTATAAATTTAATCACGGAAAAGGATTGAAAGCAAACTGTTCTCATTTGGAGGTAGTTCTAATGTTTCAAAAAGAAAATCAATAATTTATGTAGAAACAATCAATCAGATTGTTTATATACACATTATTCGGTACTTTTACCAGTGAGTCTCAAATTTAAAAACACCCTACCGATTTTCGCAAGCCTGATGTTAGTGGCAGCAATAGCATATGCTCCAGCCGCATTTGGTACTTTGGAAATTGAAGCAGATGCTGTTGAGGGCTCAACAACAATCACAATCACAGGACAAGGTTCATCATCTGATCCTGTAACACTTATGGTTCAGGCACCAAATGGAAATATAATTGCCATTGATCAGTTAAGTCCTGATTCTGATGGTTCATTCACTTCAACAATAGGAGTTGGTGGACCAATGTGGAGTCAAGATGGTGTTTATTCAATTAGTGCACAGCAAGGTTCTGCTGCAATCAATAAATCAATGGTTGAAGTAGAAATTGCTGGCGGTGCTGTAGTACCAGAATTTGGAACAATAGCATCATTAGTTTTGGTTGTTGCAATAACCTCAATCGTAATACTATCTGCAAAAGGCAGACTTAGTTTCACACCTAGAATCTAAACTGTCATCGCTTTTTCTTTTATCTAATAACGATAGTTAAGCTTCATAATACCCATTATTACAATAATATCAATCTTGGACGTTGAAAAATTTCAGGACGATGTCTATGCTATAACTGAACTTCTTTCAGATAGATTAGACAAAACTGATATCCCAAAACTCAATTTTGTTCGTCAAAGATTAATTGAGATGTATAAGGAAAATTTGGTCAAAATCAATCATTCAGTATTAGAATTAATCTGTGCGTCTGAGTTAATTTCGCATGGATATTTTGTTGATGTTGAGAAATCAGTATCAAAATTATTGAGATGTGATCTATATGGAACTAAAGGTGATGGTAACTCTATAGTTGAAATTGAGACTGGATTCACACCACCAGAGCATGCATTAGACACGATTGATTATTACACTGCAAGAATTGTAAGTAAAATTTCTAGGTATAGTAAATATTGTGAAAAGTTTTCACTAGCCACACCTGTAGTTAACATATTACCTATATCCGAATTGTTTCTTTTGCCACCACATGCAAGGGGAAAAGAAGATGTAGTGAGATTAAAAAATTTGTGTGATAGATTTTATAAGAATCCAAAAATTAATTTTGATGATATACAAAATGCACATATCCATTCGATCTATTTGATAAATACCGATAAAGGATTTGCCAAAGAGTTAGATCCTGAAGGCTATCTACAACTTACAAAAGAGATTTTATTAAAAAGTGAAATTGATATCTGAAAATACAAGATACACTGATCGAATTTTCTCATAAGGTTTAATACGTGTTCACCTAGGAATATCGCCATATGACTAAATACAAATCAACTGAGCAAGTGATGAAAATTATTAGTGATAAAAATAAGATCAGGAATTTTGGTGTGATTGCTCATGTTGATCATGGTAAAACTACAATGAGTGATAGTCTTTTAGCACATTCTGGAATAATATCACCATCATCTGCAGGTTCTGCATTGGCAATGGATTCAATGAAAGCAGAACAAGAAAGAGGAATTACAATTGTTCAAGCAAACGTCACATTACATTATCAGGAAGGGGAAAATGATTATGTCATAAACATGATTGATACACCTGGCCATGTTGATTTTTCAGGTCGTGTTATTAGAAGTCTTAGGGCAATTGATGGATCTGTTGTAGTGTGTGATGCTGTTGAAGGAATAATGACTCAGACTGAAACTGTCACTAGAATGTCTCTTGAAGAAAGGGTTAGACCTGTTTTGTATATTAATAAAATTGATAGGCTAATAAAAGAATTAAGATTAACACCGGAAAAGATGCAAGAAACGCTGGCAAGTGTTGTTTCTAATTTTAACCAATTAATTGATACGTATGCTGAAGATGAGTATAAAGAAAAATGGAAAGTTTCAATACAGGATGGAAGTGTAACTTTTGGTTCTGCTAAAGATCGTTGGGCGATTAACATTGATGTCATGCAGAAAAAAGGAGTTACATTCAAAGATGTGATTGATGCATATTCAGATTCTGGCAAAGTAGAAGATTTGGTTGAAAAAGCACCTCTTGCAGATGCTGTGCTGGGAATGGTTGTAAAACATCATCCACCCCCACATGTAGCACAAAAATATCGAATTCCAAAAATCTGGAAAGGTGATTTAGATTCAGACATTGGGAAATCCCTTCTGAGTTGTGATGACAATGGACCAACAGTAATGATGATTGTCAACATGACAATTGATCCTGCGGCAGGACCTGTTGCAATTGGTAGATTATTTTCAGGAACTATAAAGGATGGTCAAACTATTAACATAATTGATACAAAACGTGAGGGACGAGTACAATCAGTTAACTTTTTCATGTCAAATGTAAGAGAACAAGTTGGTGAACTTTCTGCTGGAAATATACCAGCATTATTAGGATTAACAGAAGCTCGTGCAGGACAAACAGTTTCTAGCATAAAAGACACTCCCGTTTTTGAAGCATCAAAGTATGTTTCTGAACCAGTAGTTCAAATGGCAATCGAACCAAAGCATCCAAAAGATCTTCCAAAACTTGTAGAGACATTACGTAAACTTACAATTGAAGACCCAAATCTTGTGATAAAAATTGATGAGGAAAGTGGTGAGACAATAATGGCTGGAATGGGTGTATTACATCTTGATGTTGCGGTAAATCTGATCAAAGATGCAAAAGTTGAGATTGTTACTTCTGAACCATTAATCAATTACAGGGAAACTATTACTGGTTCATGTGAACCAGTCATGGCAAAATCCCCAAATCGTCATAACAAGATATTCATGAAAGTTGAACCATTAGAACCTGAAATTGCTGAGATGTGTAGAAATGGAACATTAAGTGAGATGAAGGACAAAAAAGAAACTGCTCAAATTCTTCGTGATCATGGATGGGAGCCAGATGTTGCAAAAAAGGTAATGCGTTTTGATTCGCGTGGAAACATAATGATTAATGGTACAAGAGGTGTACAGTTTGTCGATGAATCATCTGATTCACTATTATCTGGTTTTGATGAAGTGATGAGTGAAGGTGGACTGACAAAAGAACAAGTCAGAGACTGTAAATTTACATTCACTCATTTTGTCCCTCACGAAGATACAGCGCATAGAGGTTTATCACAACTTGGTCCTGCCTCAAGAAGAGCGTGTTTGGCAGCATTTTTGTCAGCGCAGCCAATGATATTGGAACCAATGCTTGCAATAGAAGTTAGGGTTCCAACAGATCTAATTGGTAATGTTTCAAGTGTTCTACAGGGAAAACGAGGGAAAGTACTTGATATGCAACAAAAAGGCGCAACTAGTATTGTAATTGGTGAAGTTCCAGCAGTTGAGACATTTGATATTTCTGAAAAGATGAGAGGTCAGACTGCCGGTAAAGCTATGTGGAATACTCATTTCAAAGCATGGACTCAAGTACCAAAATCAATTGCCGCTACACTGACAGAGGACATACGAAAACGTAAAGGTCTTCCACCAAATCCTCCAGAAGCATCTGAATTTATAGATAGAGATTAACATATGGTTAAAATCCAGACATTTGATGCAGTCACTTTTTGGAAGAACTCCTATGCTCATCAACGTGGAAAACTATTAAAAAAATTAAATATTGCAGAAGATCAAATTAAAGAACTTGTTAACAAACCATATGTGGAGTTATCTTCTGCATTAAGATATGAAATAGAAACAAGTCATATTCAAAAATCTGATTTAATTTAATAATAAATTCATTCTGAATTTCTTAATGTGACCAAAATAAATGACATTTCTTTTAGGAATCCATATTCACCTTTCGACCATGATGAATATTTTGTTGCATTATGCCAGAATTCATTATTATTCTGTACTTCAATTGTCTCAGACATGATTATAGTTCATAAAATGCGTATAATATCGAATTTACCTTCAATGGTTTACAAAAACACTCAAAAAAATTGATCCATCAACTAGGCAAATTCAATTTAGACTAATCAATAGTCAACATCAAGCAAATAGCATACATTTTACTCTCATTTATGACTAAAATAGTATGAAAGCTCGATATGCTGGAAAATGTAGTAGTTGTGGCGATGACATCAAAATAGGCAAAGAAATATCCAAAAATTCAGATGATATTTGGGTTCACAAACACTGTGTTGAAGAATTGTTGGACCTACCTTAAACGATATATTCATAGTCTCTAAACTTCCAACATGCCCATTAATCTCTTTGAGATGCTTTTATGGACATTTCGAAGAAATGAAAATGATGTTATAAATTTGTATGACTCGCTATCACCAATAATGCAGTTATCAACTGATGGTGATATGCTTAACTTTGGGTACTGGGACAATTCCACAGATAAACCAGTTGATGCTCAAAAAAATCTGTGTGAGTTTACTGGTAAACTTGCAAATCTTTCTAATGCAAAATCATTGGTTGATGTTGGTAGTGGAATGTTAGGACCTGCAAGAAAATGGCAATCAGACCATCCAGATTTAAAAATTTCTTCTATTAACATTAACTATAATCAACTGAAAAATTCTGATACAGACCTGATTCAAAAAATAAATTCGACATCAAGATTTTTACCATTTGGTGATAGTACAGTTGATCGAATAATTGCATTAGAATCTGCACAACATTTTAAACCATTAGAGGATTTTTTTTTAGAATCAAAAAGAATACTTAAAGATGATGGAAATTTGGTTATAGCAGTTCCAGTAGTTAGTAAAAACACATCAGTAATTACTGATTTAGGAATACTTTCGTTTACATGGTCCTCGGAGCATTATACCATAGAATCAATCACCTCAAAAATTAACAGTGTTGGTCTTTCTATCATTCAATCACAAAAAATAGGTGGCAACGTGTACACTCCATTGGCACAGTATTATTTTGATCACAGAAAAGAACTACAAGAAAGAATTAAAACAAAATATTCTTCAACAACTGAAAAAATACTTTTCAAATCATTAGAAAAAATGTCATATGCCTCAGAAAATAATTTAATAGACTATCTAGTACTAAAATGTGCATAAATTAGCACTAGTGAGATTTATTATGCATTATTTCATCTATAAGGATATGGTATATCTTAGGAAAAAGAAAGTTAAGGGTGTGGACTATCTTTATCTTGTAAAAAGTTTGTGGGATAAGGAGAGGAAAACATCAAAGCAGATTACTATAAAATATCTTGGAGAATCAAGAAGTGTTACACGTGATGATATACCAATTGAATTTCGTGATGATCCAAAAATTAATTTATTTTTGTTAGAAAATACACCAAAAGACAGAAAGAGTAGAGAAGAGATAATGAAGAGATTTCAAGCGCAATTGTTCTCTTCTATAACAGAAGGAGACCTGAAAGAAACAATTCGTATTTACGAATTATTTCTCAATAAATCTAATATTGAACAATTCTATGAGAAGATTCTAAATCCAATAATGGAGAGAATTGGAAGTATGTGGGCAGACGGACGTCTTTCTATAGCAATAGAGCATATAGCAAGCAATACCGCACAAAGTCTGATAAAAATTATCTCTGAAAATCACAAGAGACCTACTCTTGATAAAGGTAAAATTATCATAACAACACCTGTAGGTGAGGAACATTGTCTATCATGCAATATGATTGAGTCATTTTTACTTTCAAAAGGGTTTATCACATTCAATCTTTCACCATCAACTCCTGCAACCTCACTTGTAGAATTTATTAAAAGCATACATCCTACAGCAGTGTTAATTTCAATAACAATAGATGATAATATCAAAGCCGGACAAAGGCTTGCCACAAAAATTCATGATCAATACAAAAGATTGCCAGTTTATGTAGGAGGGCAAGCCTTGACTGGGAAAAAATCTAAATTTAACGCTACTATAATTGAATCAGATATAACACTTGAACAAATCCCAAAAATCATTACCAAAAAAACAAAGTAACCGTATGATGATAGATAAAAATGAATAAAACTAACAGACTCTTGGAACAGGCATCAGAACTTGCTTCACTAGAAGAATTTGATGAGGCATTTGACATCTATAATAAAATTTTAAAAAAAGAACCAAAAAACATTAATGCGTTAATTGACAAAGCAGTAACCTTACAAAGAATTGGAAAAAATTCTCAAGCTTTGACATTATTCAACCGTGCATTAAAGATTGAGGAAGAAAACATTGATGCATTAATTGGAAAAGGTTCTACACTACACGCACAAAAAAAATTCTCTGATGCCATCACATGTTATGATTCAATATTAAACATCAATCCAAAGTTTCCAATGGCTTTAGCATATAAGGGATTATCATTATCGGAGCAAGGAAAAATTAGTGATGCACTAAAGTATTTCAAAAAGGCATTACTAATTGATAAAAATTATGATCTTGCACAGGTAAGTGAAAAAAGGGCACTTGAGTTACTAAAATCTAAAAAATACTGACGTCTCCAGGCGCAGGTTCCCTTTTCGGTTCCTCTTCATGAAATTCAAAAAAGTCTTTATGTGTAGTTTCCTGATGCTTTCTCAATTCATCATAATTTGCTAGCATCTTGTGACACAAAAAGCACTTTGGCTTGTCCTCATCTGCCAGTGGTAATACCATATTTAACCTAAATTGTATTGATTTATAATTTATTCAGTATGACTGTCAGTATGCTTGATAGCTTATTAGGTCAATCATCAGCAATCGATAATGCAATTTCTGGAAAAGAACTCACGTTTGATGATGGTATGGAATTAAT
>Ga0257107_1000754_pt1 | contig 12347 bp, 14 predicted proteins | sample LP_taG_2_FD_190178 | JGI IMG/M metagenome (GOLD analysis project Ga0257107, IMG submission 190178) | Marine microbial communities from Northeast Subartic Pacific Ocean, Canada - LP_J_2011_P26_500m | ecosystem: Environmental > Aquatic > Marine > Oceanic | place: Canada: Northeast Subartic Pacific...
TCTAATAACACTCCCTGGCTGTACTAATCCCCCAATTCTAAAACTTTTTCCTTGAGGAGCCTTACCCTCTAAAACATCCGTTGGTGTAAAAAAATAAAGCAAATTTTCATTGAAAGCTTTAATTCCAAAGTAACCCGCCAAACTAACTCCAAATACAAGAAGTGCTACTAATATCATACGATTTTGACGCTTAGTCATTCTCTCTTACGTACTTGTTTTTTAATTGGATGCGTATTTTTTTGTAGTTAATTGAAGCACGCACAAATAGTCCTAGAATTAATATAAAAGTTAAGCCATAAGAAAGCCAAATATAAAGAGCATACTGACCATATGGCAAGAAAGATAATGTTTCAGCTAAGCTCATGACTGTTCTTCCATTACAATGGAACGAACCCAGCGTGAATTTTGTTCACGAACCAAAACTTCATCTCTAGCACTCACCAAAGCAAGAACGCCGTAAAGAAACTGGAATGCAAAAACCATAATAAATAATGGCCAAAGCATATCTGGATGCATGGAAGGATTTGAAATATCATTAAACATTGAGCCTTGATGAAGGGTACTCCACCACTTGACTGAGTAATGAATAATCGGAAGATTAACTAAACCAACAATCGCCAAAATGGAACTCGCCTTGGCGGCAGTTTTAGGGTTATCAAAGGCATTATTTAAAGAAATATATGCCAGATACAAAAACAACAAAATAAGTTCAGATGTCAGTCTGGCATCCCAAACCCACCAAGTCCCCCACATCGGCTTACCCCAAACAGCACCAGTAATTAGAGCAATCAAGGTAAAAGTAGCACCAATTGGAGCTGAAACTTTAGCGACAACTTCGGCCATCTTGATTTGCCATATCAAACCGATACCGCCAGCAACTGCCATAATAAAATAGACCAACATAGACATCCAAGCACTGGGAACATGTATGTATATAATTCGAAAACTTTCACCCTGCTGATAGTCGGCTGGTGCAAGCACTAAACCCCAGTACAATCCTATAATTATTAATACTATAAAAGGCCAGAAAAACCAAGGAATTAACTTGTTGGTTGTTTCATAGAAAACCTTAGGTGAAGCAAGTTTTTGAATCCACTTCCACATAATTAAATCATAGAAAAAATAAAAGCATTTATTTTAATGACTTTTGCGCTACATTGTTTCGTAAATAAGTAGGCTGTGGCAACTCATTTGTCGCCTTTTGGCCTGATTCAATAGACAATATTGATAAATCAACGAGGTCAGAAGAATCTGGATAAAATTCTGGCTCAATACATTTAATTTCACTCGCTTTAATCAATGAATCTTTGTAAGTCTTCCAACCACTTCCTACGCCTACAAATTCAACACTTAACTTGTCAACTTCTTCTGGTTTACAAATTCGCTCACTTTTGACTATACCTTCTAAATAAACTGCCCAATATACTTCCCCCATTCTGGCATCAATAGCAGTTGCTACTTTTTGTGTGTTAAATTTCTTAGAAGCTCTATAACCAAGTAACTCCAGAGTTGAAAAACCCAAAGTAGGAATATTACAAGCAAGTGACAATCCCTGAACAACTCCAATACACATCCTAACACCAGTAAAAGCTCCAGGTCCTTTAGTGTAAGCTATAAAGTCAACTTCACTTAGCTTTGTATCTGCTTCACTAAAAACTTCGTCACATAACTTCAAAATATGGCCCGAACTTTTAGCAATATCTGAAACCATTCTGCTTGTTTTTACACCAGATAGGCTCAAAGTTACAGTTGCAACATCGGTACAAGTATCAATAGCTAGTATATTCATTGAATAATTTTTTTATATTTATTATGCATTGACAATATCATTTCTAATCTATTATTTAAGCGATCAGGATGCTTAACTGGATGGTAATAAGATGGACCTTTTAATAACGCAACTAGAGTTGCCATTTCCCTTAAATCTAAATCGTCCACTTTTTTGTCAAAGTAAAACTGGCTAGCACTTGCAAAACCGTGAAACGCCATCGAACCTTGCTGTGCCAAATATACAGTATTCATATAACGCTCAAGAATAAAATTCTTATCATAATTAAGTTCCATTAACATTGCCATCAAAGCCTCATCAATTTTTCTGGATAAGGTTTTATCCCTTGAAAGAAGAGTATTCTTGATTAGTTGTTGGGTGATAGTACTGGCGCCTCTAATAGCTTTGTCTTCTAACAAATAACCATAAAAAACTCTTAAAATTTCTTTGAAATCGATTCCCCAGTGCTGAAAAAATGATTGATCTTCTACTAGCAAAAGCATATTAACCATTTCTTTAGGGTATCTCTTTATAGAATAATCAATTTGAGTAATTTGGTCGCTTTTTTGAACCTCTGAAGAGAAAGTGCTTTTAATAAGATAATTTAAATAAACCAGGTAACCAAAAAACAAAGCCAAGCCAAGCAAAATAAGTCGCTGTAGCAATTTTTTCATAGATATATTAAGCACAAAGTTAACTAACCTTATTGTAACAAAATCACAAACTTAGAATGTTTAATCCCTAATATCTATCAAACTTCCACAAATAATTGTTAAAAAAACAACAAGTAGTATAAAATACCCACTTCCTTGCTTGATCAGCACTTGCTGGCAAGCTTTTATAATCCATAAGGAGATGTTAATGAGGCATTACGAAATAACTCTCATTGTCCACCCTGACCAAAGTTCTCAGGTGACAACGATGATAGAAAAGTACAAAGAAATTATTACCAAAGATGGTGGCAACATTCACCGTGAAGAGGACTGGGGTCGTAAGCACTTAGCCTATCCAATCAACAAAATCTATAAAGCGCATTACTTGATGATGAATATCGAGTGTGACCAGGAAACTCTAGATAAACTTAACTATAATTTCCGTTTTAATGATGCTGTACTTAGAAACTTAATTATCTCTAAATCAGAAGCTATTACTATGCCATCAATTATGATGACAAATACTGAAGAAGAGAAAGAGAAAAAAGATAAAGTGAAAGTAACAGAAAAATAATAGGAGATTGATATGGCTAAAAAACAAGTAAATAAAAGACGCAAATTTCAAATTCCTATCAACCGGTTTTGTCGCTTCACAGTAGCTGGTTTTAAGGAAATAGATTACAAAGATGTAGACATTTTATTAAAGAATATTGACGACAGTGGCAAGATAACTCCATCGAGAATAACTGGCACCACTGCCAAGTTTCAGCGTCAGTTAACTACTGCAATCAAGAGAGCTAGATTCCTAGCATTGATTCCTTATACTGACAAACACAAGAAATAGGAGTCCTTATGCAAGTAATTTTATTAGAAAAAAATGAAAAGCTAGGTAACTTGGGTGATGTAGCAAATGTGAAGTCTGGATATGCACGTAATTACCTGATTCCACAAGGCAAAGCCAAACCAGCAAACAAAGAAAACTTAGCAGCATTTGAAACAATTAGAGCAGAACTAGAAGAAAAAGCCGCAACAGCTTTGTCAGATGCACAAACTAAAGAGTCAGCGATGACAGATATTGTTTGCACCATTTCTGCAAATGCTGGTGAAGAAGGCAAATTATATGGATCGGTTAGCCCAGCTGATATTGTTGAGAATCTTCACTCTCAAGGTATTGAAGTTGAAAAGCGTGACATCCATATACCTGAAGCTATCCGCCATACAGGTGAATATGAAGTAACCGTTTCACTCTATGCCGAAGTACTTGTGACAGTAAAAGTGATCGTTATAGCAGCGACTGAAAACGAATAAGTAAAACCAATTCATCTAAGTGAGTTAAAATAAAAATCCCTTCTTCGAGGGTTTTTTATTTTTTTTTGTTGTACACTAATGGATATTGAAAATACCAAATTACCACCAAACTCTATAGACTCAGAACAGTCAGTTCTTGGTGGACTCTTACTGCACAACGATTCCTGGGATAGAGTTGTCAATATCATCAGTACAAATGATTTTTATCAAGCCTCGCACCGTATTATTTATGACGCAATCGTGACTCTACTTGAACACGACAAGCCTGCAGATATTCTGACAGTAAAAGAACAAGTCATAAAAACACATGAAGAAGACTCTATTGGTGGTTTCGCCTATCTTGCTCAAATTGCAGACAACACTCCTACGGTGTCGAATATTGAAACTTATGCAAAGCATGTCAGAGAGCTTTCTGTATACAGACAACTTATAAAAATTGGTCGAGAAATAGCTGAAACCGCATTCCAGCCAAAAGATATTGAAGTCAACGAGCTACTTGATCTTTCTGAAAAAAAGATTTTTGAGATTGCGGAACAAGTTAGTCGTAACAAAAAAGAGATCACGAATATCAAAGATATTATTAAGGATGTAGTAAACACAGTTCATGAGATGCACGAGAAAAAAGGCTTTAAGGGAATTGAAACCGGTTTTTCTGAGTTAGACAAACTAACATCAGGCCTTCAAAATGGTGACCTTATAATTATCGCCGGACGTCCTAGTATGGGGAAAACTTCCCTGTCAATGAATATTGTTGAACATGTCGCTATTCATAACTCGATTCCAGTTGCAGTTTTCAGTTTAGAGATGCCAACAGAACAATTGGTAATAAGAATGATTTCGTCTTTTGGTCGTATCGATTCAAGCAAATTACGTGATGGTAATATGACTGAAGTAGACTGGAACAGCTTTAATCATGCAGTTAGGGCCTTCGAAGAAAATACAATATTAATTGATGAAACACCCTCCATTACTCCTACCGAAATTCGTGCGAAGTGTCGCCGCCTCAAAAGACAGTATCCAGACTTGGGTTTAGTGATGGTAGATTACCTTCAACTTATGACTGTTCATGGAAAAGCAGAAAATAGGGTCCAAGAGATTTCTGAAATATCACGCTCATTGAAAGCGCTTGCCAAGGAAATCAATGTGCCAGTTATTGCTATCTCTCAACTCAATCGAGGCGTTGAATCTCGAATTAAAACTGGTAAAGGAAGAATGCCTCAAATGGCTGACCTGCGTGAGTCTGGATCTATTGAGCAGGATGCTGACATTATCGGCTTCATTTATCGTGATGAGCAATATCACGATGATGCATACACCAATCCAGAGGAAGTTGGTAAGGCCGACTTAAGAATTTCAAAGCATCGCAACGGCGCAACTGGGTGGATCAAGCTTGCCTTTATTGGTCAATATGCAAGATTCGAAGATTTGGCTTTTGATGACCGATTCCAAAATGTTACCGATGATGAAATAGATACATCATACGTCAACAATGCGACAAATTTTGACCAGGACGATTTCTAGAATTACATTTCATTCCCTTACAACCCATCATAGTCATGATGACAAAGTCTTTTATTCAAATTAGTGACAGCCATATTGATGATAATAAGTTAGTTATGGGCGTGGACTCACAGGCGAACTTAAGCACTATTGTTAGTACTATTTCTAAGCATTATTATGATGCCTTACTTATAAGCGGCGACCTGGCTCACAATGGAACGCTTGAGTCCTATCAAAAACTCCGAAAAATACTTAACCCTATTGAAGCCAAAATCTACGTATTACCAGGAAATCATGACGACTTGTCAAACCTATCTCAGATTTTTAATCAATCTTCTCTGTGTAACTTTATCATTGGCTGTTGGGAAGTTATCACCATAGATTCAGTTCAAGTTGGTAAAGTTAGTGGTCGATTAAACGATGAACAACTACATTCCTTGTCACAACAAATTAGTTCATCAAGTGCGAAATATATTGCTCTTTGTCTACATCACCCTCCCGTCTCAATGCAAAGTGATTGGGATGATGAAATGTCACTTGAAAATCCTGAAGATTTGTTTGCTGTGATTGACCAGTTTGACAACATTAAAGCTATAATGTGGGGACATAGCCATCAGTGCTCTGAATCTAATCGTAATGGTGTAAAGTTGTTCTCATGTCCCTCTACCGCACTTCAGTATGATGGACAACCAGGTATTGGTTATAACCACTACACTCTTAATGATGATGGCGAAATTTATTGCAAAACTCAGTGGCTGGAATATTGTCTGGATAGGTACAATTGAGCCAAATGTCAAAAAAACAAATAAAAAAAGAAAGTCACAAACTGGTAATTGCAATATCTTCCAGAGCACTCTTTGACCTAGACCATTCACATCAGATTTTTAAGGAAGAAGGGATTGAGGCATATGCAAAGCATCAACAAGAAAACGAAAGTGCTGTTTTAGAACCCGGAGTAGGTTTCACACTGGTCAAAAAATTACTCAAACTGAACAGTAAAAAGACCCCGATTGATGTTATTTTACTTTCCAGAAACAGTGCAGACACTGGACTAAGAATCTTTAACTCGATTGAGCATTATGGCCTAAATATATCTAGGGCGGCATTTACTAGAGGAGAAAGCACTCACCCATTTGTTGGCGCTTTTGAAGCTGACTTATTCCTTTCTAGTAATTACCATGACGTGCAAAAAGCACTGCAATCTGGTTTTGCTGCTGCATCTATTGTGGAATCAAAGGCAGATAATATTCACCCCTCTCAACTCAGGATTGCCTTTGACGGTGATGCGGTCATTTTTTCTGACGAGTCTGAAAAGATATTTCAAGAACAAGGATTAAAAGCTTTTCACAAAAATGAAAAACTATCTGAAAATATAGAGCTTAAAGCTGGACCCTTTAAATCTTTTCTTGCCTCTTTGCAAAAAATTCAATCAACCTTTCCAGAAAAAAATAATCCTATCAGAACGGCTTTGGTTACCGCTAGATCTGCTCCATCACACAAACGGGTAATCCACACGATGAGGGAGTGGGGTATTCGTATCGATGAGTCCTTTTTTCTTGGTGGCCTAGATAAGGGTATTTTCTTAAGAGAGTTTGCTGCTGACATCTTTTTTGATGACCAACAACAGCACTGCAATTCAGCCTCTAAATATGTACCAACTGGCCATGTACCTAGCGGTATAAAGAACATATAAGACATAAACAACATCTTCTACATTGCTTGAACAGTGAAACGTATTTCATTGGTAAAATACCTCCAAACAATATAAAACCTTAGTAATGTCAAAAAAAATTCAAGCTATTCGAGGAATGAACGATCTCCTCCCGTCAGAGTCGAATCTCTGGTTGGCACTAGAAGAGACCATTAATCAGTTATTGATTTCCTACGGCTACAAATATTGCCGCACTCCTATCGTTGAAAATACTGAAACTTTCTCTCGTGCAATTGGAGAAGTGACCGATATCGTTGAGAAGGAGATGTATACCTGGAAAGACCTCAGCGGAGAGTCTCTAACTTTGAGACCTGAAGCAACAGCTGGCATAGTACGAATGATGATTGAACATAATTTACCACGTGAAGGTATACAAAAAGTTTTTTACAATGGACCCATGTTTAGGCATGAACGACCTCAAAAAGGCAGGTATCGTCAATTTCATCAAGTTGATGTTGAGGTGTTTGGCGTCTATGAAGCCAAGATTGATGCCGAATTAATCGACATAACTAATTCTCTTTGGAAACTAATCGGAATTAATAATACCAGTTTAGAAATTAACTCTTTAGGTTCAAGCGAGACTCGTTCTTCCTACAGAAAGCTTCTAGAGAATTACTTTATTGATAACAAATCTCAACTAGACGAAGACAGCTTGCGACGACTAACTACAAACCCGTTAAGAATATTAGATAGTAAAAACAGTGAAATGGAAGCTTTGATAGAAAGTGCACCAAAAATGATTGACCACCTTGATGATGAATCTGATGAACACTTCTCGGAGTTCAAAAATTATCTTGATTGTCTTGAAATTCCATATTCTATTAATCCAAGACTTGTAAGAGGACTGGATTACTATAATCGTACCGTTTTTGAATGGATTTCAAATGATTTAGGCGCCCAAGGAACTATTTGTGGTGGTGGCAGATATGATGGTTTGGTTGAAAGAATGGGTGGCAACCCAACTCCTGCTATAGGTTTTGCAATTGGTATTGAGAGACTTATCCTTCTCATCAAAGATCAAACTAATAAACTCAAAAAAAATAAACCTCACCTGTATTTTGCTGCATTAGGTGAAAAAGCTCATATGGCATCAATGAATATCTCTAGAGATATTCATTTGGCTCTGCCAAATATAATTATTACTAATGACATGAGTAAGGGTAGCTTAAAAAACCAAATGAAAAAAGCAAACAAATCTAATGCAGACTTTGCTTTAATTTTAGGTGAAGAAGAATTATCAAAAAATCATCTTAGCATTAAGCCTCTAAAAGGGCAAGGTGACCAACAATTAATTAAGCTTGAGGGTATCATTCAACACCTTCAGGAGATATTATGAAAAACTTCATCCAAGTCGACAGTACAGAAGAAGAGCAGGTCGATCAAATTAAAAAATGGTGGAACAGTAATGGTAAGCAGATTATAGCTGGTGCTGTTATTGGTCTCGCAGGCATATGGGGCTGGAATACTTATTCAGACTATCAAGATAAGCAGTCTTTAAATGCAAGAAGTCTTTACCTTAGTTATGCTTCAGATTCTAACAATCTTGGAGCCTACGATAAATTAACTACAGATTTTTCTTCTAGCACTTATTCGGATCAGGCAATATTATTGATGGCTAAATATCTCTTTGATGCGGGAAGCTACACTGAGGCACTTGGTGTAACTGAACCTCTTATTAATAATCCAAGTTCAGTAATTGCTAATACGGCGGCTCTAAGAGCAGCTTCTATTTACTTGCAACTAGGGAAACACGACCAGGCACTTTCAATACTTGAAGGACAGTCTGGGAATGACTTTTCAGGCCTGATTTATAATCTAATTGGTGATATATACTTAGACCTTGGTAACCGCGCAGAGGCACAGAAACATTACAGCTTGGCAATAGATAATGTAACCGCAAACTCCAATTTATCACAATTAATTCAGATCAAACTCGACGATCTGAATTAATACAAATTTATTGATTTGCTGTGAGCTACCCTATCATTTCATTGGTTGGTCGTCCCAATGTAGGAAAATCTACCCTCTTCAATCGTTTGAGTAATTCACGTCAGGCGCTTGTTTCAGATTTTGAAGGACTAACGCGTGATCGTCAATATGCAGACGTTCAACTTGATGATGAAACTAAGTGCTCAATTATTGACACCGGTGGCTTAACTAATGAAGAATCTCTTATTGATTCAGGCATTCATGGACAAGTTTTAAATGCACTAGATGAGTCTGATGTTATTTATTTTATTGTAAGCAATAAAGATGGGGTTACTTCACTAGATTTAGACATTGCCTCTCAGCTTAGAAAGTTGAAAAAAAATATTATTTTAGTATGCAATAAAGCCGAAGGCTTAAATAAAAGCTCAGCTTCTGAATTCTACGAACTTGGACTTGGCGAGCCATGTCTTATTTCAGCCGAACATAATCAGGGAATTCCAGATTTAATTGAAATCACAATACCTTTACTTCCAGAAATTATTGAAGTAGAGAATCCTAAAGTTAAAGGAATAGCAGTAGCAGTCCTAGGAAGACCGAATGTTGGTAAATCAACACTGATTAACCGTATTTTAGGCGAAGAGAGAGTCTTAGCTATTGATATTCCTGGAACAACTCGTGATTCAATATTTATTCCTTTTGAGCGGGAAGGTCAACAATACACATTAATCGATACTGCCGGAATAAGGCGCAAAAGAAGCGTTAGTGAAAAAGTTGAAATTTTTAGTATCATTAAAGCTAAAGATGCAATAGATGATTCGCATGTAGTTATTCTTGTTCTTGATGCTCACGAAGGGGTAACTGATCAAGACGCAACATTACTTGGAATGATTGCAGAAAAAGGCCGTGCCCTTTTAATAGTGATTAACAAGTGGGATGGGTTAGACAATTATCAAAAAAGTGAAGTAAAAAGAAAACTAGATGTTAAGCTTTCTTTTGTAAATTATGCCTCTGTTCATTATATTTCAGCGCTTCACGGCTCAGGTGTTGGTAAACTCTTTACTCCCATTAAAAAATCATTTGAACATGCTGGTGGAAGATTTCCAACTTCATTACTTAATAAGATTTTGGAGAAGGCAAATGATGCTCATCAGGCTCCTCCAGTAGCAGGAACAAGGCCAAGACTTAAGTTCGTAAACCAATCCGGAGTATTTCCTCCAACTTTTATCTTCCATGGCAACCACGTTAATAATATTCCCAATAGTTATGAAAGATTTTTAAAAAACTTCTTTATAACCTCCCTTAAGCTTTCCAATACCCCTATAAAGATTGAGTATAAAAGTGGTGATAACCCGTTTAAGGATAAAAAAAATAAACTATCGGCACGTCAAGTTCAAAAAAGAAAGCGCCTAATGAAGTTCGTTAAGAAAAAATAAATAATTTTTAGATAAATCTGAGAATAGAAAATTAAGAAAGTATCAGATTGTGTGCTTCCTTAGCAGCATTTATAAAACTCTCAAACAATGGATGGCCGTCTCTTGGTGTTGAAGTGAACTCCGGGTGAAACTGACAAGCCACAAACCAAGGATGATCAGAAATCTCTATCATTTCAACTAATAAACCATCATGCGACCTGCCTGAAACAATCAATCCCGCCTTTTCGATCTCACCAATCAGCTTGTTGTTTACTTCATATCGATGTCGGTGACGCTCTGTCACTCTTTCAGTGCCATAAATTTTTTGTGAGCGACTACCTTGAACAAGTTCACATTCCTGGCCACCTAGCCTCATTGTGCCTCCCAAGTGCGAATCAGAATTTCGTTTTTGAGTATCTCCGTTTTCATCCTGCCACTCAGTAATAAGTCCAATAACTGGGAAAGCTGTATTTTGATCAAATTCAGTACTGTTTGCAGCTTTCATGTTGGCTTTATTGCGAGCAAACTCAATTACAGCAACCTGCAACCCTAAACAGATTCCAAGATAAGGTAAATTATTCTCTCTAGCATATCGAACAGCTTCAACTTTTCCCTCAATACCTCGAATACCAAAACCTCCAGGGACAAGCACTGCACTCATCTTACTTAAGCAATCGGCACCATTCTTTTCAATCTCCTCAGAATCAAAATAATGAATATTGACTTTTGTTTGGGTATGAATACCAGCATGAATTAGCGCCTCAGATAGAGATTTATAAGATTCAGTTAAATCCATGTATTTTCCAACCATGGCAATATCGACACTGTGTTTAGGCATTTCAAGACGTGAAATTACATTACTCCACTCGGTTAAATCAGCGGCTTTACAGTCAAGCCCCAACTTAGCCACAACAATGTCATCGAGTCCCTGCTCGTGGAGAACCTCAGGAACCTTGTATATTGAATCCTGATCTAGAGAGACAAAGACAGAATTCTCTGCTACATTTGTGAATAACGCAATCTTTTTACGTTCTGCATCTGCAAGAGGCTGTTCTGAACGGCAGATAAGTATATCTGGCTGAATTCCGATTCCTCTAAGTTCTTTGACTGAGTGCTGGGTTGGTTTGGTTTTAAGTTCACCAGCAACTTTAATATAGGGTACAAGGGTTAAGTGAATGAATAAGGTGTTTTCGCGACCTAACTCTAGACTCATTTGTCTAATCGCCTCCATGAAGGGTAGTGACTCAATGTCACCAGCTGTACCACCGATCTCAACCAAAGCTACTTCGGCACCTTCGGCACCCTCTTTTGTTAATCTTATAATTTCATCAGTAATGTGGGGGATGATTTGCACGGTTGCACCAAGATAATCACCTTTACGTTCACGTTTAATCACATTCTCATAAACTCTTCCAGCGGTGAAGTTGTTCTTTTTGCCAAGTTGAGTGCGAACAAATCTTTCATAGTGACCTAAATCTAGATCCGTTTCCGCGCCATCATTGGTGACAAAAACTTCACCATGCTGAAAAGGACTCATGGTGCCAGGGTCAACATTAATGTATGGGTCTAGTTTAAGGAGGGTAACATTCAGGCCTCGATTTTCCAGAATTGAAGCCAAAGAAGCGGAGGCTATTCCTTTACCTAAAGAGGAAACCACGCCACCGGTTATAAAAATGAATTTTGTCATCTAAAACTAACAAAGTTTGAAATTGTTATGATACACAAATTTGTGTAGAATATGGGCACATCAAATTAAAGTAATCATGATGGGTTATAGACAATTCATAAAGCGACTCTTTCCTTACCTTAAAAGTCACATAGGCAAACTTGTTTTTACCTCTCTAATGATGGTTTTTGCTACCGCATTAGAGGCCTCAATTCCTGAAATAACTGGCCAAATAATTGATACCTTGTTTGGGATTGAACGCTCCAATGAATCCGCACTACTTTATTCATTGGCACTATTTGTAGTCATTACTCTGAGCTCATTATTTGCACTAATATCAGTGAGCGCCAGTTCCTGGATTTCAAACAAGGTCATCATGGATCTAAGGGTTGATATGTTC
>Ga0257107_1000757_pt1 | contig 12322 bp, 10 predicted proteins | sample LP_taG_2_FD_190178 | JGI IMG/M metagenome (GOLD analysis project Ga0257107, IMG submission 190178) | Marine microbial communities from Northeast Subartic Pacific Ocean, Canada - LP_J_2011_P26_500m | ecosystem: Environmental > Aquatic > Marine > Oceanic | place: Canada: Northeast Subartic Pacific...
AATAGATAGTTTAGAAATTCCTTCTGACTCTATTATTTTTTGGGGTTATTCACTGGGTGGACCTATTGCGGCCGAATTGGCTAGTGGAAAAAATATACTTGGGATTATTCTAGAATCTCCTGTAATAAGTGTCAATAAAATCTCTAGCGAGATCTATCCGTATTTACCTTTTTCAATGATTAACAAATTTGATTTTGATATGGAAGATTATATTGACAAGTCTAGTGCTCCTATACTTTTTATTCATAGTGAAGATGATAAGGTCATTCCATTTCGACATGTTTCTACTTTTTATAATAATCTAGTTAGACAAAATAAAGAGATTATTAAAATAAAAGGCGAACATAGACTATCATCTTTTAATTCTTTCCCGATATACTACAATGCGATCTCGTCATTTATTAATAATCTAACTAAAAAGGTGGAATAATATGAATAATATATATTTAAGACTTTGCGGGTTGTTAATTATCATCACATTGCTGCATAGATTTGCACCAACACCTCTAAGATATCCAAAAACTAAAATATCATCAAACGTGATAGATGTTTATCATGAAAAATCAATCAAAGATGAGTACAGATGGCTAGAAGATGACAACTCAAAGCATACAAAGGCATGGATTCAAAAGCAGAATGCTTTTACAGATCGCTATTTTAGAAAGATTTCACTTCGAAAAAGAATTGAGAAACGATTAACTGAAATATGGAATTACCCTACGTTAAGTATGCCTTTTAAAAAAGGAGAGAGGATATACTTTTACAAAAATGATGGGCTTCAAAATCAATCTGTTCTGTATAGTAAGGAAAACATTAATGCTTCTGATTCTTCCGGAATAATTGTTATCGACCCAAATAAACTATCTAAGGATGGAACAGTAGCTCTTGGTGGAATATATTTTTCTAATGATCATAAATATCTAGGGTATTCAATTTCGAAATCAGGGTCTGACTGGAGAGAGTTTTACGTTAAAGATTTATCAACGGGAAAAAATTTAATCGATCATCTAAATTGGATAAAATTTAGTGGAATGGCCTGGAGTGGTAACGGGTTTTATTATAAAACATTCCCCAAACCAGAAAAAGGAAAAGAGCTTTCTCAAAGTAATCAAAACTCAAAAATATTCTATCACAAACTTGGAACAGATCAAAAAAATGATAAGTTGATTTTCTTTGATCCAGACAATCCTAAAATAAGCGCCTATGCATCAACTACCAATGATGGAAGATTTTTAATGATATATCGAAGCAAAGGTACGTATGGAAGATCACTCATGGTTAAAGATCTAAATATGCCTGAAAGTCAATTTATCACAATTGTAGATGATTATGATTCGGATATTAGCATTGTTGATCATATTGATGGAAAACTAATAGCTATAACCGATCGTAAATCTCCTAAAAAGCGAGTAGTTATAATTGATCCGGAATTTCCAAAAGAAGGTCTGTGGGAAACTATTATTCCCGAGAATAATAATGTACTTACTTCTGTGAATATGATAAACAACAATCTGGTTACTCATTATATGGTAGATATTATTTCAGAGTGGGTTATTTTCGATTTAAATGGAAAAATTATAAATAAAGTTAATTTACCTGGCCCAGGAATTTCGTATGGATTTGGGGGAGAAAATAATCAATCTATATCATGGTATAGATTTGAATCCTTAGTTCATCCACCAACAATATATTTTTATGACTTTACTAAAAACACTTCAAACATCTACTACGAATCCAAGGTTAAGTTTGAAAAAGAAAAATATGTAATGAAACAAAAGTTTTATACCTCCAAAGATGGCACAAGAGTTCCCATATTTATTGCACACAATAAAGATTTAGTTTTAGATGGTATGAGACCAACACTTTTGTATGGATACGGTGGATTTAATATATCCAGGAAACCATACTTTAATAAAACGATATCAGTTATTCTTGAAAATGAAGGTGTCTATGCGATAGCAAATATTAGAGGAGGTGGAGAATATGGACAAAAGTGGCATGAAGCCGGAATGCTTGATAAAAAGCAAAATGTATTTGATGATTTTATTTATGCAGGACAATATTTAATTACTGAAGGATACACTTCGCCAGAAAGATTAGCAATTAGAGGTGGGTCAAATGGCGGGACTCTGATAGGAGCAGTTATCAATCAAAAACCAAATTTATTTCGAGTCGCCTTTCCTGAGGTCGGTGTGATGGACATGTTACGATACGAGAAGTTTACTATTGGTTGGGCATGGGCGGTTGAATTTGGATCTGTAAAAAATGAGGAAGATTTTTACAATCTACTTTCATACTCTCCATTACATAATATAAAAAAACAAACATATCCATCGGTACTTATCTATACTGCTGATCATGATGATAGGGTAGTACCAGCACACTCATTTAAATATGCAGCGAAGTTACAACAACATCAAGTTAGCGATGACCCCATATTAATTCGAATTGGTACAAGTACTGGTCATGGTGCTGGTCGCTCCACGAAAAAACGTATTAAAGAATACGCGGATAAATGGGCCTTTATGTTTTATGAGATGGGGTTGGATATTTAAGACACTATTTTATCAATATCATCTCTTATAAGTATTAAAATCGCAGACTGTGGGACAATCAGATATTCTTTTGTTTCTATTTCTATCTCTATACCAGCTTTTCCTAGATATAAAGCGTAATCACCAATTTCAGCCTGTGTAGGGATATATTTAATTTCGTTTTTAGCTTCTTTCCATGGCTCATTAATATTGTCATCAGGTGAGCCAAGAGGGATTCCTGGTCCGACCTCGACAACAATACCACCTTTAACTTCTTGTTTTTCTATCACGCTCGGAGGCAAATACAACCCTGCTGGTGAAGTTTTATCACCCTTATCTGGTTGAATCAAGAGCCTGTCACCTACTACTAGAACCTGTTTACTCTTACTTTTCATAAAAAAAGTTAATTAATAAAGAGGGTAGACAACAAGCCGAAGGAATATATATTACTCGTTGGTGTCTAGATTTAATGATGGGGGAGCTAGATTAGGATTATCTGGTTCTTTTGGACTAGGCTTACTGCCCCAATAGGTTGGTTTTGAATTAATCATATAAAATACATTTTCCGTAGTTCTATAAACCTCATTCGCGCCTATGGTTCGATAGAAATTATGAGAATAATCTTGACCTTTATTACTAAATATTACCGATGACAGTATTTCATTTTCTTCACTGAATAGTGTTATTTTTTTCCCCGATGAATCTGTTACTCCAAACTTGCTCCATTTATTAGGATTTTTGGACATGATCATATCATATGAACCATTAATAACTTTTTCAAAAAATTGATTAATCTGACGATCTTTCATTTCTAGTGTATCTGCCTGCGGCATAAACCATGATGTATCAGACTTTACTAACACTAATGAATCACCTGCTTCTTCTAATAATATTCGATGAATTTCATCCTCATTTACGTGAAATATTAGTTCCGAAGATATTTTATATTTGTTCTGTTGATTCTGATTAATAAAAAAGAGAAGTAGTAGAAAAACAAAAACAACTAGTAAATACTGTAGTGATTTATTCATAAATCTGTTTCAATATTTCTGCTTTATCTTTTTCTCTTTTAGATCTATACATACCTAAGCCAACGATGATTAATGAAGGGAGCAGTACATTTGCCCATTTCCAACGACTTCTTGTTCCATCTTCAATCTCTTCAAGTGGTCTGTTTGTAATCTCCCGTGAGCGAAGAGCGATTAGCTCCTTTTCTCCAGCGAGATAGTCCACAGTATTCATCAGAAAAACCATATTCTCAGGAATAGACATTCCAGCATCATCCGCTAAAAACCTTGAGTCAGATACTAAAATCAATTCACCCCCTGAAACAAGTCTTGAGGATGCACACAGAATTTTTCCGCGCTGGTTTAAATTCTGCAAAAATGGGTTACTCTTAGGGTCAGGGCTAAGAATAAATCTACCTGTCATAATTGCCGATTTGTTTGAGCTTGAAAAAAGATCAACTACACCAGCGACACTATTACTTAAAGCCGTATCCAGAGAAATCTCGCTAGGGAAGAATAAATGTATCTGCTCTAGACCACTAACAACTAACTCTTGATCGTTGAATTTTTTAATTATAGGTAAGAAAGGATATTCCATAGGGACGTTCATGCGGATAAATCCCATTTGCTGTTGCACCTGAACTCTTCCGCATGATTTATCAAGAACTAGACTCTGATTAACGTTCAATCCGTAAGACTTTAAAAAACCAAAAATATTAGAGTTTATCGGTGTAGCCTGCTGTACCTGCATATCCGTTGATACTCCGCCTTGAGCAATAAAAACACCTCGACCTGAATCAAGAAATGAATTGAGATTTGAAATAGTGACGGAGTCTATCGTATCTATCGCTCCACTAACTAATAATACATCAATGTTCTCATCGATTAATAATCCTTCGGATGATAGATCAACATTTTGTGTATTATGGTGCTGCCTAAGTTGATTAGATAGATTTTCTGTCTTTAGTTCTGTACTCCTTGAAAGATTAGCTATGCCAATTGTTTTTTTATCTTTATTAACAAGAGTTTTAATTTTTGTGGTAATCAAGTACTCAAGGCCTGTGGCGGTTTGAATAACTGGTATCGTCTCTTTTTTGTCTTCATAGAGTATAACCATCCCTAGATAAACTCTTTTAATTTCTAGCTTATCATCTTCAACAACTTGCATTTGCACTGGTTGGATCCCGTCTTTTCTGGCTTCCTCTTCTAGTGCTTCATTGGACTCTGGGTTTGTAAAAAAGAATCTAATATTATCAGACTGCGCTTCATATTCTTCTAGAAGATCCTGCAAAAATCGTTGAGTATTTGAAAGCTCTCCAGGAAGATCATCTGAAAAATATACTTTCATTGTCAACAGGTCATCGATTTTTCCTACAACATCTTTGCTCGATTTGCTTAATGAGTACATTTTATTATCTGTTAGGTCAAACCTTTTGTACCAGTTTCTACCAATTAGATTCAACAACAATAGAATGCCGACCAAAATGCTCATATATAGTGTAAATGAATTTTTATTTTTTACCAGCATTTATTCACTCCAACGCCTGGACTCAACCAATCTAGTTGTTAAAAACAGAAAAAAACCAATCACTGAACTGAAATAAATAATATTTCTAGTATCTATTACACCACGAGAAATATTCGACAAATGATATTCTACACTTAAATATTGAATGATTCCAGCTAACATATCCGGCATAAACACCAAGACCTTATCAAATAGCCAGAATACAAAAATAATTGCAATACCAATAATAAATGAGATAACCTGATTATCGGTCACAGCGCTAGAAAACATTCCAATAGAAGCATATACTGCACCAACAAGCACTAAACCTAGGTATCCGGTGAATACTGCACCGTAGTCGATTGAGTTTCCGAACGAAACTAATGTGATAAAGTGTATTGACGTAGACAGGAGAGCTATAGTTATAAGTGCAACCGCAGAAAGATATTTTCCTATAACAATATCTCTATCTTCAATCGGCAAAGTTGATATTATTTCTATCGTCCCTAACCCTTTTTCTCGAGATATTAGTCCCATTGTAACCCCCGGGACGAAAAACAAATACACTAGTGGTACAATATTAAATAAAGTTCTAAGGTCTGATTGCCCATAAAGGAAAAACGTAGTAGTAAAGAACCAGCCATTTAACAGTGAAAAGACCACAAGAAAAACATAGGCCATAGGTGTATCAAAGAATGATTTTAATTCCCTTTTAAATATGATTAAAGAGTTACCCATTGTTAGGCTCACTACTGCTAGTTAAACTTCTAAAAATATCTTCAAGGTTTTGCTTTGTAGCAAACATTTCAAGTATTGTCCAGCCTTTATCTACGGCATAATTAAATATATCAGATCTTGGATCATTATTTTTTGGATACTTAATATTTATTTTTGTATATGTATCTTCTTTAGAAATGGATGTTATATCTATTGATGGAATTGTTGCTTTCATATCATTAATATCATTTTCATCTGCATTTTCTACGTCCATGCTGAATTCTGTCATTGCATTGGTATCTGATAATAGTGAGTCACTAGATCCGTCAGCGACGATTGAGCCTTCATTAATTATGATTATCCTATCAACCGTAGCCTGAATCTCTTGGAGGATATGTGATGACATTATAACAATCTTTTCTTTGCCTAGTTTCCTTATTAACTGCCTGATCTCTACTATCTGGTTAGGGTCTAATCCTGTAACAGGTTCATCAAGAATTAAAATTTTAGGATCGTGAATCATAGCAGCGGCCAACCCTATTCGTTGTTTATAACCTTTAGAACAATTTCCTATGGTTCGATGAGCGACAGCATTAAGAGCACATTCTTCTACAACTTTTTGGAATGCTGATTTAAAATTTTCTTTAGGAATTCCTCTTATTTCCGAGATGAACTTCAGATAATCGTGAACTCTCATTTCGCCATATAGAGGATTTAATTCAGGAAGATATCCAATATCTTTTTGGATTTCTGATGTATTGTCCTGAATATTCTGATCATTAAAATATACATTGCCAGAACTTGGGGAGATGTAACCAGTCATTATTTTTAGTGTGGTACTTTTTCCTGCACCATTGGCACCAAGAAATCCGACAACCTGGCCATCATCAAGATCAAATGATATAGAACTGACAGCCTTAACGGGACCATAATTTTTTGATAGATTTTCTACCCTAATCAAAAGTATTGTACCTCATTTAATGATTACAAATGATCATTTATATAAAAAGTTCCATAATTTTTTCGGTGGCAATATTAACATATATTTTTTTAAATCTTATAAAAAGTTTTTATTATTCCCTATATTTTATTTTCAATGAACTAGAAATAGCTATAAAATTAGTCACAATTAAATATCTTGACATTAGATAGTTAATAAAAATAACTTTACATGACTGATATGAGAGTATCATCGTTGTCGACAACAACAAAAAACGAAAAAAAAGGAGAACAAAATGAAACGTTTCTACAGATTATTTATCTCCCTTCTTGTTATCGTTGGTATTGTAGCGGTAGTACCTGCTACAACAGTTAGTTCTGACAGTGACCAACAACAGTGTATCACTAAAGCAGGTTCTTGCGGTGGTGATCAGGTTGTTTATGCAGCTGCAGATATCAAGAAAAAGAAGAAGAAGGGTAAGAAACTCAAAGGAAAAGCCGGTAAAGGTAAAAAAGGTGGATGGGGCAAGTGGAAGTCCAAGTGGAAGAAGAAGAAAACCGGATAATCCTTTACATTATCATATAAAAAAGGCGCTTTTAGCGCCTTTTTTATTTTTTAGGATTTAGTTTGTTGATATTATTATTTTCACATTGTTACATCAGCATAATTAATTTGATATAGGAAGGATAGAATGTTTAAAAAATTAGAACTAATAAAGTTAATTACTTTTTGTTTATTATTTGGTGTTGTATATGCTCAGGATGAAGAAGAGGGAGGTAGCTCATCGTCCCAGGACTTATACATTGCTTTTGATCAGACCAGTGGGAATACTAATAACCTCGTTTCAGGAGCAGAATATAGTTATTCATTAGTAGGTGAAATTGGTCCTCTTACAGATACAGAATTTTCTATATCTTTTGGTGGAAACTATGCGACACTTGATGAAGAACCTTATGCCCTGGATGGTAATTTTCATACCCAGTTTGATCTATGGGCCAATCAAACCTATTCACCATTCTTTTTCTTTGATTACTCATTTGACAGGTCTTTAGGATTGATCAATAGAACTGACTGGGCAATCGGTGGAAAAATGAGAGTCGGAAGAATTTTTTCTGTTAGTTATGCATATATGTTTGAGGATGAAGAATATGACTCTGTAGCAACATTTACAAGACACTCAATTCGTCCAAAAGTAAAACTAGTATTGGCCGACGGAGCATTTTTTATGGACTGGCGTACATTTTATAAGCCTAGGGTCGATGATACTGAAGATTATCTACTAGAGAACGTTCTCGTTTTTTCAATCGCAACTTTCTATGATGCTCTATCAGTTGATATTACACTGTCACACAGTTTCAATAGTAAGTATGAGGGTGATAATAAAGTATTAAAACCAATGGAAGAATGGGAAAGCGTGTTTGACCCAGACTATGGTGATTATATTTCACAAGAGACCTATTATAAAGATACAGATCTGTCTGCTTCTATTGGATTCAGTTTAGCATTCTAGATAGCTAATATAGCAATCTAAATTATTTATTATTTAAGGGTGTAGAGGTAACTTTACGCCCTTTCTTTTTATTATGGACTATAGACATAAAAATATTGAGGCCAAATGGCAAAAATACTGGGATGAAAATAAAACCTTTCGCTCTATTGAATCTGATGACAAGGAGAAATTCTATATTCTTGATATGTTTCCATATCCCTCTGGATCTGGGTTACACGTTGGGCACCCTTTAGGATATACAGCCACTGATATATATTCTCGGTATAAAAGACTGCAGGGCTTTAATGTATTGCACCCTATAGGTTGGGACGCTTTTGGACTACCTGCTGAACAGTATGCGCTAAAAACCGGTACACATCCACGAAAAACTACTGAAAAAAATATTGATCGTTATAGGGATCAACTTAAAATGCTTGGCTTTTCCTATGACTGGGACAGGGAAGTAAACACGACAGACCCTAATTATTATAAATGGACTCAGTGGATATTTCTCCAACTATATAATAAAGGGCTAGCCTATGAGGCTAAGGTTCCTGTTAACTGGTGTCCTGAACTTAAAACCGTATTGTCCAATGAAGAGGTTGTCGATGGTAAATCAGATATCGGTGGCCATCCTGTTCACAGAGTGCCTATGAGACAGTGGATGCTAAAGATAACTGACTACGCTGAATCTTTATTAAACGGCCTTGATAATTTGGACTGGCCTGAGAGCGTAAAAGAATTACAACGCAATTGGATAGGCAGATCAGAGGGGTCTAGGGTTAACTTTTACCTACCATCTATAAATAAAGATATTACAGTATATACCACAAGGCCTGATACGCTATTTGGTGCTACATATATGGTTCTATCTCCAGAACATCCACTGGTAGATGAGTTAGTTAGTGAAAAGAATAAAAATAAGGTAGATAAATATATAAAATTAGCGTCTACAAAGTCTGATTTTGATAGAGGAGAGGTAAATAAAGATAAAACTGGGGTAGCTATTGGAGCTTTTGCCACAAATCCTGTTAACAACGAACAAATTCCTATATGGATCGCAGACTATGTTTTGATGAGTTATGGTACCGGCGCTATTATGGCAGTCCCAGGACATGATGATCGAGACTATGAGTTTGCAAAGAAGTTTGGTTTACCAATTGTAGAGGTTGTATCTGGTGGAAATATTGAAGCAGAGGCATTTACCGATAGTGAACAAGGCTTGATGGTTAACTCATCGAATGAGAATGGACTTGACCTGAATGGACTAAAAGTAGGTGACGCTATAGAAAACGCAATAAATTGGTTGGAAGAAAATGAAAAAGGGCAAAGAACGGTACAATATAGATTAAGAGACTGGCTTTTCTCTCGTCAACGATACTGGGGTGAGCCTATGCCGATTATACACGGTGAAAATGGTGAAATTATTCCTCTAAATGAATCCGATTTACCATTGACTCTTCCAGAGGTAAACAAGTACGAACCTACTGGTACGGGAGAGTCACCATTGGCCGGTATAGATAATTGGGTAAACACAGACCGCGGAAAAAGAGAGACCAATACAATGCCGCAATGGGCCGGTTCCTGTTGGTATTATTTAAGATATACAGATCCTTTAAATAGCGATGAAGCGTGGAACCCAAAAAAAGAAAAATATTGGATGCCTGTGGATCTATATGTAGGCGGAGTAGAACACGCGGTTCTGCACTTACTTTATTCACGCTTTTGGCACCATGTATTATATGATCTTGGACTAGTCTCTACGAAAGAGCCATTTAAAAAGTTATTTAACCAGGGTATGATCGGAGGTGAAGACGGTCAGAAAATGAGTAAATCACGCGGAAATGTAGTAAATCCAGATGATGTGGTAGAAAAATATGGTGCAGACAGCTTTAGGATATATGAAATGTTTATGGGGCCATTAGACAAGTCTAAGCCATGGAGCACAAAAGGTTTACAAGGCTGCTATCGTTTTATTCATAAAATATGGCGCCTATTTACAGAAGATGAATCAAGAATTGTAACTGAACCTGCGTCCAAAGAGACTGTTAGAATACTACACCAAACAATTAAAAAAGTCACAGTAGATCTAGATAATCTTAGTTTCAATACCGCTGTTTCACAGATGATGATATTTGTAAATCATCTGCTGAGTCAGGAAAGTTATAACAAAGAAGTATTGCAAACGTTTTTAATCATACTGAATCCATTTGCTCCTCATATTGCTGAAGAGTTAAATGAAATGATATTTAAAGATGACTATTGTCCAATATCTGATAAATCTTGGCCAAACTATGATAAGTCACTAATAATCTCAGACTCTATGACTATTGCAGTTCAAATAAATGGTAAAACAAGGGGAACAATAGAAGTAGAATCCGGATTAGATAAAGAAAATATATTTAATAATATTAAAGAAAATGAACAATTCATTAAGTATTTAAAAAATGGAAGTATTGTAAAAGAGATATATGTACCAAACAGGTTGGTTAATTTTGTAATAGTTTAAACAAATAGTTTTTTTTATTGTAATATTTACCATAATTAATACTAATTATTTAAGAATCATTAATTTTTTAGGAGAAGAATATGTTACGTTTTTTCAAATCTATCATTTACTTAATGTTCATGTTATGTATTTATAACTGTGGCCTAAAGATTTCTGATACAAAAATACCTGTTTCCACTAAATCTGCTGAAGCAGATGATCTATTACAAGAGGCTATGCAATTAAATTCTATTTCTAAATGGTATGAGGCGAAAGAAAAACTACTAAAGGCGATAGAAATTGATGAGAATTTTGGATTTGCATATATGGTGCTATCTACATTTGGAACCAATACTGTTACAGAAACAGATACATATTATGAAAAGGCATTAAGCTTAAAAGATCAATTAAATGATGTAGAACGATGCATGTTAGAAGTCCGCACTTCTTATCGTGATAATGATACAGAAAAAAGGCTAGAGTATAGTAAAAAAATATTAGAACTTATCCCTGATAATGCATTCGCTCATCTAAGAATGGCATACACCCATTGGGAAATGGCAGATATAGAAGAATCGCGTAAGTACTTACTTTCAGCTATTGAAAAAGATAAATATTACAGTGAGGCGTACGGAGCTTTAATTCAAAATTATATGTTTTATGAACCAAAATCCTATGAAAATGCTGAAAAGTATGCTACAGAAATATTGTCATATAATAAAAATGAAAGCTATTACCATGTTGCATTAGGTGATGTTTACAGAGGGCAGAATAAACTTGAAAAAGCTGCGGAAAAATATGATGATGCATACGATGCAGGTACGAATAACTTTTTAAGCGCTGCTAAGGCCGGGCATGCGTATACAATGATAGATCCACCAGAGGCCAGGAAGAGATTTGATCAGGCCATTAAAGATGCTAGAAATGCAGATCAAAAGATTGGACCTGAATACGCAAAGATATATACATATCTTCATGAAGATAATTTTCAAAAAGCATATGCACAGTTAATTAATTTAAAAAATAAAATAGACTCTTATGAATTTTCCGATGAAAAAAAACAAGACGAGATCAGCAGTATATTATGGCATGAATATTTTATCAAGGCTCATACTGGCGAACATGCTGCTGCAAAAACGGCCCTTAAGAAGAAAAAAGAAATTGATCTAGAGAGTGCTAAAAAATCAAAAAATACTCGCTCTATAAAAAATACAGAGTCAGAGGCATTGTGGGATGAGAGCCACCTAGAAATCATGAAGGGTAATTATGATGGTGCAAAAACAAAATTAGGAAAATTAAAGTCTATGGTAGAAAATGAGAGTAATGCACGCAGGCTTGATGGTTACCATAATCTTATGGGGATGGCTAATCTTATGAGCGGAAATCCTAAAAAAGGGGTAGAACATTTTGAAAAAGTAATTGATCCTTCAAATATATATTTTAGGTATTTTAATGGACTAGCGCATAAAGCTTCTGGGAATTCAGATAAAGCAAAAGAATTATTTCAAGAAGTGGCAACTCATAACTTTAATGGCCTTAATTACACTATTGTAAGAAATAAGGCAATAAAAGAGATAGAAAAAGGTTAGTATAAATATGAATACATTATTAAGAATTCTAACTATTGGCTGTTTTATAGT
>Ga0257107_1000760_pt1 | contig 12283 bp, 12 predicted proteins | sample LP_taG_2_FD_190178 | JGI IMG/M metagenome (GOLD analysis project Ga0257107, IMG submission 190178) | Marine microbial communities from Northeast Subartic Pacific Ocean, Canada - LP_J_2011_P26_500m | ecosystem: Environmental > Aquatic > Marine > Oceanic | place: Canada: Northeast Subartic Pacific...
GTTGGCGTAGGAGTTGGCGTAGGAGTTGGCGTAGGAGTCGGTGTTGATGCTGCCGGACTCGGTGTTGGAGCAGCATCGCCTCCGCCGCCTCCGCCGCAAGCATTGAGAGCTATAAACATAATTGCAAGAAATATTTGTTTTATTTTTTTTATCCTTAAGAAAATTATTTTTTTGAATTATTTTGAATCTCTTCTTTTAATTCTTTAATGGCATCGTCTAAATTCATGGTTTTTTGATCTTTCGCGCCTAAACGACGAATTGAAACGCTTTTTTCTTTAACCTCGCGAGCACCAACGGCCATCAAGACAGGGATTTTAGCTAGGCTGTGTTCCCTGACTTTGTAGGATATTTTTTCGTTTCTTAGATCCACTTCGGTATTGATGTTCGCTGCTTGGAGTTTTTTTGCAATCTGGCGTGCATAGTCATCTGCATCGGATGTAATGGTAAGTACTTTGACTTGGATAGGAGCTAGCCACAGAGGTAAATTACCCGCATGATGCTCAATTAGAATAGCGATAAATCTTTCGAGGGATCCAAACATGGCTCTATGTAACAATACCGGTGTATGTTTTTGACCGTCTTTTCCAATGTAAGTTGCTTTTAATCTTTTCGGTAAATTTACATCAATTTGATGTGTCCCACATTGCCAATCTCTGCCGATCGCATCTCTTAAAACAAATTCTAGTTTGGGCCCATAAAAAGCTCCCTCACCTGGATTATGAATATATTCTAAGCCAGATGTTTTTAGTGCTTCTATTAGTGCAGCTTCTGCTTGATCCCATATCTTGTCATCACCAACTCTGATTTTAGGTCTATCAGCATATTTAATAATGACATCTTCAAAACCAAAATCATGATAAATGCCTAAAATTAGATTGCAAACAGCTATCGTTTCATCCGTAATCTGTTCTGGGGTGCAGAAAATATGAGCGTCATCCTGTGTAAAACTTCTCACTCGTAACATTCCATGCAATGCACCGGAGGGCTCGTATCTATGTACTTTCCCGAATTCCGATAATCGATAGGGCAAATCACGGTAACTGGTAATACCTTGTTTAAAAATTTGTACATGACCGGGGCAGTTCATCGGTTTAATGGCATAATTCTTCCCGTCCTTCGTCTCAGTGGTGTACATGTGATTTCCAAATGACTCCCAATGACCGGATGCTTTCCATAAGGAAAGATCCATTAGTTCCGGTGTATTAACTTCTTGATAGCCGGCTTGAACCTGTTTTTTTCTCATGTAATCAATGAGTTTTTGATAAAGCAGCCATCCTTTTGAGTGCCAGAATACTGCGCCCGGGGCTTCTTCCTGGAAATGAAATAGATCCATGGCTTTACCCAGACGACGATGATCACGCTTCTCTGCTTCTTCTAACTGAACGAGGTATTTTTTTAGTTGCTTTTCATTGGACCAGGCAGTGCCATATATTCTTTGCAGCATATCGTTAGCTGCATCACCACGCCAATAAGCACCGGATACCCGCGTCAAATGGAATGCTTTGCCTAGTTTTCCTGTTGATGGTAAATGGGGTCCGCGACACAGATCTATAAAATCACCTTGACGGTAAAGAGTTAGTGTTTCTTCTTTTGGGATGTCTTCAATAATTTGAGCTTTGTACTCTTCGCCGGTTTTTCGGAAAAAATCGATTGCTGTTTTTCTCTTCCAGACTTCCCTCGTGATGGGCTCGTCTCTTTTGACAATTTCAAGCATTCGTTTCGAAATGATTTCAAGATCTTCCGGTGTGAAAGGTTCATCACGCGCAAAATCATAATAAAATCCGTTGTCAATAGCCGGTCCAATCGTAACCTGGGTTTCTGGCCAAAGTTCTTTCACGGCTTGAGCAAGGATATGTGCAGCATCGTGCCGCAATATTTCAAGACCTTCAGGGCTATCCCGCTTAATGACTTCTACGGATACATCCGCGGTGATATCCCGAGATAAATCCCAAAGTTCACCATCAACGCTAACGGCAACGGCTTCTTTTGCTAGACTTTTGGAGATCTCGTTGGCGATGAGTTCACCTGTAACGGGTGATTCGTATTCCCGTTTGGATCCGTCCGGTAGCTTGACTGTTAGCATAATAAAAGGTGTCAGAGTGTTTTAAAATTGTGAATTAGGTTAATCTTATCGAGTTTATTTAAATCTTCAAATATATATGACTCATTTACCTGGCAGAGACTTCATTCGTCAAATCATTGACAGCGATGTAAAAAACGCTAGTGATGATTTTAAGGTGATAACTAGATTCCCGCCAGAACCCAACGGTTTTTTACACATTGGCCATGCCAAGTCTATTTGTTTGAATTTTGGTGTTGCATCCGAGCATCACGGAAAAACCTATCTTAGATTTGATGATACTAATCCGGGTCATGAAAGTCAGGAATATGTGGAGGCCATCAAAGAAGATGTTAAATGGCTAGGTTTTGACTGGAAAGATAATCTCACTCATGCGTCAGATTATTTCGAACAGCTCTATGATGTTGCCGAATTATTAATAAAAAATGGGTCTGCCTATGTCGATAGCCTGAGCACTGAAGAAATAAAACAATATCGAGGAACTTTAACTCAACCCGGAAAAAACAGTCCATATAGAGATCGTGGGATAGAAGAAAATCTCGAGTTATTTCATCGTATGCGTCAGGGAGAATTTTCCGATGGCGAACATATTCTGCGGGCAAAAATTGATATGAGTGCTCCCAATATCAATATGCGTGATCCTGCTATTTACCGCATTCGACATATCGGTCACCAACGAACCAAAGATAAATGGTGTATCTATCCCATGTATGATTTTGCCCATTGTTTATCTGATGCTTTTGAAGATGTTTCCCATTCGCTTTGCACTTTAGAATTTGAAGATCATAGACCCTTATATGACTGGTTTATCAGTCAGGTCAAACCGAAACATATTCCAAAACAGATTGAGTTTTCACGCTTGAATGTAGCGTATTCCTTGACAAGCAAACGAAAACTTAACCAATTAGTCGAAAAAGGAGTTGTTAACGGTTGGGATGATCCGCGTTTACCAACGATTGCCGGGATGAGAAGACGCGGCTACCCGCCCCAGGCAATTGTAGATTTTTGTCATCGTGTCGGAATTACAAAAAAAGATAACGTTATTGAAATGAGCGCTCTTGACCATAGCGTCCGTGAAAAATTGGATGAGAGTTCTGCAAGGAGAATGGTTGTTTTACGACCACTTAAGGTTATTTTGACTAATTTTGATGAATCTAAAGATGAAACATTGACAGCAAAGAATCATCCAAGTAGGGCTGAGCTTGGAGAGAGAAAAATATCGTTTGCAAAGGAACTTTATATTGAAAGAAATGATTTTATGGAGGATGCTCCTGGAAAATTCTTCAGGCTAAAACCTGGCGGAGAGGTCCGTCTTCGTTTTGCCTATATTATCAAGTGTGATGAAGTCATAAAAAATTCTGACGGAGAGATCATTGAATTGCATTGTAGCTACGACCCTGATACCCGGAGCGGTACTGGTACTAGCGATAAAAAGGTTAAGGGAACCATTCATTGGGTTTCGGTAAAACATTCGTTTTCTGCCGAAATTCGCCTCTATGACCGTCTTTTTTCAGAACCTGATCCTGGTACTAGTGACGATATCATGCTGACCATCAATCCCAAGTCACTGGAAGTAGTTTCCGCTAGACTTGAGAATTCGCTCTTGAAAACTAAACCGGGAGAGACGTTCCAGTTTGAGAGAAATGGATATTTTTGTTCTGATCATAAGGATCATAATAGTGATGCACCTATATACAACCGCATTATTACATTAAGAGATTCATGGGCAAAAATAGAAAAACAAGCACGCAACCAGCAGTAATTATTTTCTCTCTTAAAAAAGTTTTCTAATTTTCATTAGTTGTTGATTTTATATACGACCATTTAGCCCAGTAGATAAAACCGGTATCGATTATTGCTATGGCTATCTTGAATAAATATTTAACACCTCCAAGTGCTATAGCTGTCCTTAAATCAACGATACCCCACCAAACAACCAAAGAATAAATCAATGTATCCAATATTTGAGAGCTCATGGTAGAAAGGTTATTTCTTAGCCATAACCAGCGTTCACCGGTAATATTTTTTATTTTATGGAATGCCCATACATCAAAGCTTTGACTAATGTAATAAGCGAGTAGTGATCCAATTACAAATCTCGGAGTAAAGTTAATAATTGTGGAAAAAGCATTATGGATATCTTGCGAAAATAGTGCAGTATCGACTCTATTAGTGGGTTGATATAACAATGCAAGACTCAACATGAGCAACACAATAACGCTAACGGCAAACCCCATTCGCACGGCTTTAGCAGCTTCCTTTTTGCCGTAAATTTCGCTTAAAACATCTGTTGCAAAGAATATGCTGGAATAAAAAATCACTCCAAGACTTGTTTGAAAACCAAAGATGATGGTTAGCTTTGGGCCTTGAAGGTTAGCAAGAAGAATACTGGTGGCAATGGCAGTTTGTAGACCGGCTTTACCAAATAATTTATATAAAATGATGGTGCAGCCAAGATCGGCCAATAGCGTAACAAGCCATAATATTTCTTGGTTAGATAAAAATAATTGAGTAAATATCTCGGGAATCATCTTCCGTTCAATCTAGGGTGAAAGATTAGTATGCATTTTTGATGAGAAAATTAGGATTTCTTTGATAAAGAGACAAATCGATCAAGATGAAAATCTGCATTTCCGAAAAGAATATCAATGGCGGTTAGTCGTTTAAACAAATGAGAAACATCAAGCTCCCAGGAAACACCCATTCCCCCATGCATCTGAACAGCCTCCTGGCCAACATGTTTTCCTGCGGTTCCAATTTGATATTTTAAAGCACTGATTGCTTTTTGCATGTTGGCATCTCCTTCCGGGTAAACCATAACACTCCATAAGAGTAGGGATTCACTCTGTTCACATTCCATAAGTGTATCAACCATGCGATGTTGGAGCGCCTGGAAACTACTAATGGGTACGCCAAATTGAACCCGGCTTTTTGTATACTCAACGGTTTTTTCATGTAATGATTTCATTATCCCGATAGCCTCAGCACTGACTGCAAGGGTTGCGTCGTCAATGGTGTCCTGAAGAGTCTTATATGCATTGTCTATTCTTCCAATAATGGCATCTTTGGTAACATTGACATTAGAAAGTGTAATTTCTGAGGCTGAATGTGCATCGACCGTTTTGTAATTTTTTTTCTTTATACCTTTAACTTCAGCTGGTACAGCAAATAATGTAATACCTTCAATATCATCTTGTTTTCCGGATGTTCTTGCGGGGATAATGATTAATTCTGCACTTCCTCCGTTTAAGACAAGTGATTTTTCGCCGTTTAAGACAAAATTTCCATTTTCTTTCTTAGCTGTTGTAGAGATATTCGCTATGTTGAATCCACTTTGTTTTTCGTTGAAAGCTAACGCAGCTTGTAAGTTTCCTCCGATAATCTTGGTTAACCACTTTTCTTTTTGCTCTTTTGAGGCGCAGCGTTTCAGAATGCCGCCGGCAAGTATGATATTTGCAAGGAAAGGTTCGATTACCAGGCCTCGCCCAAACTCTTTCATCATTAACATAATCTCAACTGGACCTCCGCCTAGACCCCCATCATCCTCAGAAAAGGGCACTGCTGTCCAACCCAATTCAGCATAGGTTTTCCAACATTCCTTACTGAAGTATTCAGTGCTTTCAGCAATTTTCATTCGATTCTCAAATAGGTAGTCATTGCTTATGAAGCGTGCAACGCTTTCGGAGAGGATTTTTTGCTCTACTGAGATTGAAAGGTCCATATTATTATTCTATAAAAATTTAAGCTATCAACTAAAGACCAAGTACGTGCTTAGCGATGATATTCTTTTGAATTTCATTAGAGCCGCCATAGATGGATGCTTTACGGTTATTGAAGTATCGCAATGAAGTCGCTGTTTCCGAACCGCTTCCGATACGCTGATCATCTGGAAAATCTAAGACATATTGATCTGGAACATAAGGTAATGCGAAATATCCCGATGCCTCCATAAAAAGTTCATCTATATGTTGTTGTATTTCAGTGCCTCGAATTTTTAGTAAAGAAGATTCTGGTCCAGGAGCCTTGCCAACAGCTACGGCAGCTAAAGTTCTCAGTTCTGTATATTCAAGTGCTTTTAGTTCTATTTCTAGCTTTGCCATTTTACGAGAAAAATTGGGATTTTTTGATAATGGTTCTCCGTTGACAATTGATGATCCAGTTTTATCTCTAAGTCTCCTGAGACGATATTGTGATCGAGCGACACCCGCAATACTCGTTCTTTCGTGCCGAAGAAGGACTTTTCCATATGTCCATCCTTTTCCTTCTTCGCCAATTAAATTAGTAATAGGAATCTTGGTATCTTCAAAATGGATTTCATTGACTTCATGTTCACCCTCTATAGTGATAATCGGACGTACCGTAATACCGGGCGTTTTCATGTCAGCAAGGACAAAACTAATTCCTTCTTGTTTTCTTGCGACGTCAGTACTTGTTCTTACAAGGCAAAAAATCCAGTCAGCCATTTGGCCTAACGTTGTCCATGTTTTAGTACCGTTTAAAATGTAGTGATCACCTTTTCGATCTGCGGTCATTCTAAGTGAAGCTAAATCTGATCCAGAGCCTGGCTCTGAGTAACCCTGACACCACCAAACATTGCTTGCCAGTATGTCTGGTAGAAAGCGTTTTTTCTGCTCTTCATTGCCGAAAGTATAAATTACAGGCCCTACCATTTGCACTCCAAAAGGAACCATTGCCGGAGCATTAGCATTTGCCATTTCAATAGCAAAAATATACTTATGTACCGGTGTCCATCCAGTTCCACCATGTTCTTTCGGCCAATTGATTCCAGCCCAACCTTGCTTAAAAAGAATTTTTTGCCAAGTCACGATGTCATCCCTTGATAAAGTGATGGCATTATTCTGCTTATGCTTGATTGCTTCAGGATATTTTTCAGTGAAGAATTGTCTAACATCCTTCTGAAATGCTATTTCTTTTGATGTAAATGATATATGCATCGATTTAACCTTTGATCTGAGGAGTTATATTATCCCTATAAATTGCTGTTTATATCTCCTCTGTGACAGATTAGCTATACTATACAATTTTAGGCAGATCGCAACTGAGATTATGTCTTAAACAAAGAATCTTTTGCAAAGAGGAAATGAGGAAAATTAGATAATGGCATTAGGAATAAAAACTAAAGATGCCTCATTAGAAGCCATGCAGAAACCCAAAGATACGTTAGGTAGGCCTTTGAGAGATTTACGAATATCTCTCTTGGATCAATGCAATTTTCGTTGCACATACTGCATGCCTGAATCTAAATATCACAAGAAATATCAGTTTCTTAAACGGCATGAACGCATGAACCATGACGAAATTGTTAGATTAACTTCCATTGCCACAAAATTGGGGTTGAGCAAGGTGCGTCTGACCGGCGGAGAGCCCTTATTGGATAAGAACATTGTTGATCTTGTAAAAAAACTGAGTCGTATAGAACACATTGATGATCTGGCCTTAACTACCAATGCCACTTTGCTTAAACCGATTGCAAAAGATCTTGCTGAAGCAGGTTTGCATCGCGTCACTATAAGTTTAGATAGTATTGATGAGGAGATATTTAGGAAATTAAACGGAGACCGAGGGGACCTTAAAACCGTTCTTGCTGCAATTTCTGCAGCTGAAAAAGCTGGATTATCGCCAATAAAAATTAATACTGTTGTACAGCGCGGCATCAATGATCATAAAGTTATTGATTTACTTGATTATTTTCGCGGAACTAAACATGTAGTTCGATTGATTGAATTTATGGATGTCGGTACTCAGAATAGTTGGAGTAAGGATAAGGTTGTTCCATCACGGGATCTACTAAAAATCATTAACTCTCATTGGCCAGTAAAACCTTTAGGAAGTAATTATTCTGGAGAAGTTGCAAAACGATACAGATATGAAGATGGTCAAGGAGAAATCGGCTTTATAACTTCTATATCAGAACCTTTCTGTGGTGAGTGTAGTAGAGCCAGATTATCAGCAAACGGGATATTATTTACTTGTCTTTTTGCAACAGATGGAGCCAACATATTAAAACCTCTCAGAGAGGGAGCTGATGATCAGGAGATGGAAAAAATTATCTCTAATGTTTGGCTAAATCGTTCCGATAGATACAGCGAACAGAGAGATGTCAGTCATCAGGTACACGAGCTTAAAAAAGTAGAAATGTATAGGATTGGAGGATAATTAATTGAGATTTCAGCGTGAATAAACTCACCCACATAGATAAGAGTAATAAACCCAGGATGGTTGATATCGGAGGAAAAAAAATAACGAGTCGATCGGCACATGCGCGTACTTACATATTATTGCCGAAAGAGCTAATAAGTTTGTTTTCGGAGGGAGAAATTAAGACACCTAAAGGCCCAGTGTTCAATACAGCAATTGTTGCAGGAGTTATGGCCGCCAAGAAAACTCATGAATTTATTCCTTTTTGTCATCCAATTGGTCTCGAAATTTGTGATATATCGATTGAATTGGGTGATAAGAAATTAGTGATTGATTGTATATGTAAAATAAAAAGTCGTACTGGCGTTGAAATGGAGGCATTAACCGGCGTAAGCATGGCGGCGTTAGTGGTATATGATATGTGTAAAGCTCTATCTCATGATATCACCATAGGACCAACGCAATTGATATCAAAACATGGTGGAAAAAAGGATTTTAATCGCGATGAATAATGAGAAAATATGGGGTTTAATACTCGCTGGCGGAAGAAGTAAACGCATGGGAAGCGACAAAGCGCTATTCGTTTCTGAAGGTAAGACGCAACTTTCGATAGCATTTTCTTTATTGAAAAATCATGTTGAACAAGTATTTTTATCTACCCAAGCTGATCTGTCCCATGAGAAAGAAAGAAAAAATTTTCAACTAATAATAGACACATATGAGGATCTTGGCCCTATTGCCGGGATTATTTCGGCTATGGATAAGTACGAGCATGTATCTTGGTTGGTTATCGCATGTGATTTATTTAATCTAGATGATAAGACAATATCTAACCTTTTAATAAATCGTTCTGCTACATACCCATTTACCGCCTACAAGAGCTCATACGACGGACTACCTGAACCATTGTGTACAATTTATGCATCACACTCACGTAAAACTATGAATAAAATGATTTCTCAAGGCATCACTTGCCCTCGAAAGATTCTTATTAACTCTAATACCCAGTTGTTGGAGCAGCCAAATACAAGAGCATTAGATAATTTTAATACTCCTGAAGATTTAAAAAATAATATTTCTAAGGGCGGAGCATGAAAAAGAAAATAACAGTTTGTTATTTTGCGATCTTCCGTGAGAATGCAGGAACAAGTCAGGAGATTATTTCTACAGAAGCGGGGACAACAACTGATGTTTTTAAAGAATTGGTGCATCGGCATGGTTCTGAGGAGCCGTTAGGGCATTGTAAAGTCGCAATTAATGATGAAATGGCAGATTGGGATTCCTTGATTAATGACGGTGACACGGTACTTTTTTTCCCCCCAGTGGCAGGGGGATAGGAGATGGAAATATCTCCCAAGACCATTGATATCGAGCTCCTTAAGAAAAGAATGATTAGCCCAGATGCTGGAGCTTACGCCTCTTTTGAAGGATGGGTGAGAAATGAGAATGAAGGTCGCCGAGTTATACGATTAGAATACGAGGTATATGATTTATTAGCTGTAAAAGAAGGAAAAAAAATTATACATGAAGCATGCGAACAATTTTCAGTTATAAATGCAGATTGTATTCATCGCGAGGGAGTTCTTGAAATTGGAGATTGTGCCGTATGGGTGGGAGCAGTTTCTCCTCACCGTAATGAAGCATTTCTAGCTTGCCGCTATATTATCGATCAAGTAAAAATTCGACTACCTATCTGGAAAAAAGAACATTATTTTGATGGTGATTCAGAATGGGTAAAGTGTGAAAGATGTTCAGAGGGTATTTCTATTTAATTTTTTCTTATATTACTTATTAATTTCGTTCATGTCTCTTGGCGTATCGATGTCCAGCATAGCTTCCTTGCATGGAAGTTTTATAATAAATTTTGTATGTTTTTTTAGTAAGAAATTACCTCCTTTGTCACCTTCAAGTTCAAGTAACTCTTTAAAATACAATCTGGGAAAAATAACTGGCGGACAAGTTATCTTTTCATAGGAACTGGCGATGATATTTTTTTTTGATCCATCCCATATTTTTATCATTTTTTTTAGGTAATTTGAGCTAATTAAGGGTTGATCACAAAACAATAGAAGAACTGCATCAGCAATCGATTCAACAGCTTTGATGCCACAGGCTATGGAGCTCGAAATTCCATTTTCATACTCTGAATTATGGATATGAAATCCTTTGATAGGATCACATGCGTTATAAACTTCTCTCCAGTTTTTTCCTGTTACCAGTATAGAGTTTGATTGACAGGTCTTTTCTGCGATTGTAACAGCATGACTAACTAATGGTTTATTGTTGAAGGGTGTGAGTTGTTTTAGCGAACCAAAGCGAACACTCTTTCCTGCCGCTAGAACAATTGCGTATAATTGTGGTGAGTTCATGTTCTTATATTATCCAGATAGCAGGGATCATTTTGTATAACTGGTACAAAGAGAATTTTATACTAACATAATCATTTAAGGGATAAGTCTTGCATATTATCAGCTCAATTAAAGATGCTAAGAATCTTGAGGGCCTTGAGGTAGGCGTATCAGATTGGATCATTGTTGATCAGAAAAAAATTGATAAATTCGCAGAGGCTACAGGGGATTTTCAATGGATTCATTGTGATCAAGAAAGGGCAAGCCAAGAACTTCCTTCCGGAAAAACTATTGCACATGGATATTTAATATTATCCTTAATACCAGCACTCACAAGTGATTTTGTTAAAGTCGATAATCTTGAACACATGATAAATTTTGGTTGCAATAAGATTCGTTTTTATAACATGGTTTCCGTTGATAGTGGAGTTAGAGCGCGGGCAAAACTAAAACAAGCCCGACAGAGAGGTAAAGCATTACACTTATTAACAGAAGTTACTATTGATATAAAAAATGAGAAAAAACCTGCATGCATTGCAGAAATGCTTGTTATTTTCTTTTTTAAATAGTCAACTCATATTGAATAACATTATACTAATATATTATTGAAAAAATATTATAGGTAGTAGTGATACTATTGGTTTTTTTAATTTCAACAATAGCTATTTTTCTTTCTATGTATAAGGAGATGGTATGCAAGGTTTAATGATGGATTCACCGCTATTGGTTTCAGGAATAGTGGAACACGCAGATCAGAATTATCCCGATAGAGAGATTGTATCGGTTACTTCAGAAGATCCGTTGCATCGTTATACTTACAAGGACTGCTTCAAAAGAGTACGTAAGTTAGCAAATGCACTGGAAAAACTGAATATTGCTAAGGGCGATCGTATCGCCACACTAGCTTGGAATGATTATCGGCACCTTGAAACTTATTATGCAGTTGGCGGTTCAGGTTATGTCTGTCATACAATAAACCCTCGTCTTTTTCCAGAACAGATTGTGTTTATGATTAACCACGCAGAAGATAAATGGATTATGACGGATCCATTATTTTTGCCTTTGCTTGAGAGTATTTCAGATCAAATTCCTGATGTTGAGGGATATATTGTATTTTCGAATGAAGAAACAATGCCTAAAACTACTCTTAAGAATGCAGTATCTTATGAATCTTTAATTAAGGATGAATCGGATGAATACAAATGGCCTGTTTTGGACGAAAGAGCTGCCATAGGCCTTTGTTATACTTCTGGCACTACCGGCGACCCAAAGGGCGTCCTTTATAACCATCGCTCTACAATTCTTCATGCTTATGCACTTATCGCACCTGATGTGATGAATTTATCAAATCGAGATTGTATTCTGCCTGTTGTTCCGTTATTTCATGTCAATTCATGGGGGTCTCCTTATGGAGCCATGATAGTAGGCTCCAAAATCGTCTATCCTGGACCGAAGATGGGAGATGGAGAGACATTGTATTCTTTGATTGAATCAGAAGGAGTTACACTTGCCTTGGGGGTGCCAACCGTGTGGTTACTCTTATTACAATATGCAGAGAGTGAAGGTAAAAAACTCAACAGTTTGCAAAGAACAATCATTGGCGGAGCGGCAGTTCCTGAAACAATGATTAGAGAATTTCGTGATAAACATGATGTCTTTGTACACCAGGCTTGGGGCATGACTGAAATGAGTCCAT
>Ga0257107_1000761_pt1 | contig 12282 bp, 10 predicted proteins | sample LP_taG_2_FD_190178 | JGI IMG/M metagenome (GOLD analysis project Ga0257107, IMG submission 190178) | Marine microbial communities from Northeast Subartic Pacific Ocean, Canada - LP_J_2011_P26_500m | ecosystem: Environmental > Aquatic > Marine > Oceanic | place: Canada: Northeast Subartic Pacific...
CTACAAGTAGTCATGAAGTTGCCTGCCACTTTCATGATTAACTACTTAAAAAAACGCATAAAAAATAAATGGCTACTCATTATCCTGCCCTTTATGTTTTTCCTTATAAAGGGACTCATATGGTTGGCCATATTTTATGGCTTATGGGATGTAATTAAAACAGTCTTTTAAATTTAGCTGTATTACAGATTTAGCTAATAAGAATACTTCAAAAAAAAGTTAGAACTATTTAGAAGTTACCTGAGATAAAATCTCTTTCATATTCTTTTTATTGGTAAATATTTCCTCTTCTGTAAGGCCATCCATTTCATGAGGAAAGACCAGCCAGTCATCTGTTTCATGAATATAGTAATCTGGGACCATATCAATGATGTTTCTTTCAGGCTTATACCAAGGCATCGCCACACGAACATCGTGAGGTATATTTTTTCTTGCCCTCTCATTTAGAGTGTCTAGTATTGCTTTAATACTTCTTCCTGAATCGAACACGTCATCAACCAAAAGCAGACTATCTTCAGCATTCATGTTACTAATAAGATAGTCTATACCATGAACGCGCACCTCTTTTGATTGATTATTTATGCCAATGTATGAGGAAGTCCGAATAGCAATATGATCAGATTCATTGCCTAGATAAGCCAGTATTTCTTGAATGGCAATACCTACCGGGGTGCCACCACGCCATACACCCACAATAAAGTTTGGTCTAAAGCCACTATTATAGATATCCACACCGAGTTGAAATGAATCGAGAAGTAATTCATCCGCTGTAATATATTTCTTTGTTATAGACATAATTCAATTCCGATTAATAATTATTTAATTATAAATTTATTTTGTTTATATTTTAGTCAATTGACCATTCGTTAATTTGCTTAATTAAGTGAGCTTTAGTTTTAGTATCTGTGAACGAGGACTCCATTGCCATGCGAGAAATATCAAGCAGCTGTTTTAAGTCGAGATTAAAGTGTTCAGCTCCATTTTGATACTCTTTGCCGACACTGGTATTAAAAAACGGTGGATCATCTGAGTTAAGACTAATGCTAATGCCTGCTTCAAGAATTTGGTTTAGAGGATGACTTTTCCAGTCAGGATACAAAGCCAAAGCTAAATTACTTCCTGGACAGATTTCTAAAGATATTTTACGATTTACCAAGGTTTTAATTAATTCAGCGTCTTCAGAACTACGAACACCGTGACCGATTCGGCTTATCATAGGCAAATGATTAATTGCATCCCATACACTTTCGGAGCCGCAAACTTCACCCGCATGAACAGTGCAAGGATAACCAGCATCGATGGCGATTTGAAAAGCTGGAGTAAAATCTGAGACAACGTATTGGGATTCGTCTCCACCCATACCAAAACCAACAATATAGGGGTGAGGCTCATCGACCATGAGTTGAGCAATTCTTACTGCCTGTTTTGGTCCTAGATGACGGACACAAGTAACGATAATACGTCCTATAATGCCAAATTCTCTTTCAGCATCATCAATCCCTTGAGCGCAACCTGACAGAACATCTTCATAACTCATACCCATTTCAGCAGCGTGATCTGGAGAAATAAATGTTTCAGCATAAATTGTTCCCTCAAGTGCACAGGATTTAAGATAATCATAAGTAATGTCTCGATAGTCTTTGCTATACAGTAGACAAGAACTTACTTCGTCGTAAGCTTGCAAAAAAGTGACAAAGTCATCCCAGGCAAAGCCTCCTTGTGGAGTAAACAAACCATCCCTTAACTTTATGTTATTACGTTTTGCAATTTGTTTAACTAGAGAAGGCTGGATAGTTCCCTCTAGATGACTATGGAGTTCCACCTTAGGCATTTGACGTATTTTTTGACGCATTAATTTCATCTGTATTTATCAGTTTTATATTAATTGACAGCTTTTACCATATGGTAAAGGACCTATATCCAAATGATTAGCTATTGTTTGACCCATGTCAGCAAAGCTAGATCTTTCGCCTAAGTTATTATTTTTTACATGATTACCATAAAATACTACCGGTACATGTTCGCGAGTATGATCACTACCTGGCCAAGTTGGGTCGCAACCATGATCAGCAGTAATAAGTACTAGGTCATCATTACTTAATAGGCTCTCAATTTCATTTATACGTTTATCGAGTTGTTCTAAAGCAAACGCATAACCCGCAACATCACGTCGGTGCCCAAACTTAGAATCAAAGTCTACTAAATTGACAAATATTAATCCTTCTTTAGCTAGCTTCATTTGTGACAATAATTGATCTATCAATGCCATATTGTCAGAACCTTTAACAGTATAACTAACACCTTGATTAGAAAAAATATCGGCAATTTTTCCGACCGAAACAACTTGACCACCGGCATCTTGAATAAAATCTAATAAAGTCAGACCATTAGGAGGGGTAGTCAAGTCACGACGGTTAGCAGTGCGCTCAAAATTATCACTACAAGTGCCAATAAATGGCCTAGCAATAACTCGCGTAATATCCAATGGATCAACAAGACGCTTGGCTACTTTACATAGTTCATAAAGACGCCCTAAGCCAAAAGATTGCTCATGTGCAGCAATCTGAAATACTGAATCAGCAGATGTGTAACAAATAGGAAAACCAGTTTCTAGGTGTTCCACACCAAACTCTTTAATGACTTCTGTGCCAGAAGCATGCTTGTTCGCTAAGGTGCCACCAATTTGACCTTGAGTTATGAGACTTTGAAGTAGTGATGGAGGAAAGCAGTTTTCTTGACTTGGAAATGTTCCCCACTCAAAAGGAACCGGCAAGCCACAAATTTCCCAATGACCACTTGGAGTGTCTTTGCCAGCACTCACCTCACGAGCATAACCATAAGCACCTTGAGGAGTAACACTAGTCACAGGTAAAGGTTTTCCACGACTGGCTTTAGCTGCAGCACCTAGACCCCACCTAAGTAAATTAGGTATATTTAGTGGTCCTTGGCGATGAATATTATCTGCATTACCGTCAGCGCAAGCTTCAGCAATATGGCCTAGAGTGTCTGCACCCTTATCACCATATCGATGAGCATCAGCACTTGAACCTAGGCCTAAGGAATCGAGTACTAAAATGATTGCTCGTTTCATGATTTTCTCTCTTTGTCAGATGAAAATATTTCATACACCAGAGGTGCTGTTTCAGGAGGGTTTTCACTGAATTGTAGAGTTGAGGGCAATGTTTGTTGCAAATACTGGACTTGATCATCATTACGAACATGTGCATAAGCTAAAGGTTGGCCAGTATCGACCCACTGACCGATGTTCACGATATCGGTCAAACCTACACCATGATCTATTGAGTCACTGGCCTTAGTACGTCCAGCTTTCAGGTGTATCATATTTAAACCAATAGTACGAACATCCATCTCAGTTATGTAGCCAGAAGATTTCGATAATATAGGGTTAATAATAGGCATTGGGACTAAGTAATCATCGGTTTTTTCCAATAAATCTATAGGGCCTCCTAGCGCATGGATCATTTGTCCAAATACCTGTGCTGCTTGACCTGAAAATAAAGCCTCTTGGGATTTCGTTCTAGCAGCTACTAGATCAGATTTGATACCACTCAACTGTAGCATTTGTGCAGCCAGCTCTAGTGTTAGTTGCAGTAAACGTTCATTAGCTTTTTTTGGTTCAATTAAAAACTCAATACATTCTTTTACTTCTGTAGCGTTACCGACGTTATAGCCTAATACTTGGTCCATATTCGTGATTAGACAACGGGTTGGAACACCAGCACTGCTTGAGACATCTGCAATACTCTGGGCTAACTCTTGAGACATACTGTAGTCTGCGGCAAAAGCACCATTTCCGGTCTTGATATCCATCACCAAGGCATCAAGGCCTGAGGCAAGTTTTTTAGACAGTATAGATGCGGTAATTAAGTCTATAGACTCTATTGTAGCAGTCACATCTCTTGTAGCATAAAAACGCTGATCGGCTGGCGCTAATTTATCAGTTTGACCAATAATAGCGCAGCCAACTTCCTGAACTAATGCTCGAAATTTGGCATTGTCTGGAGCGCCATTGTAGCCTGGAATACTTTCTAACTTGTCCAAAGTTCCACCGGTATGTCCTAAACCTCTACCAGATATCATAGGAACGTAGCCACCACATGCTGCGACAATAGGTGCAAGCATCAAGCTGACTTTGTCCCCCACTCCTCCAGTAGAGTGTTTATCGACAACAGGGCCGTCGAGGTCTAAGTCATGCCATGTAAGTGTTTCACCTGAATGCATCATGTGTTGCGTTAAACTGACACGCTCTTCCATGCTCATTCCGCAATGAAATACTGCCATAGCAAACGCTCCTAATTGAGCGTCAGTAAGGCTTTCATCACTAATACCTTGTACTAAGAAACCGATCTCTGAATGGCTTAGACTGAGTCCGTCGCGTTTTTTACGAATCAGTTCTTGTGGTAGGAATTTTTCACTCATAAATCTATCAGTTAATCACCATATGGTGTCCAAATATTTTTCACTTCTGTGGCATTACGTAGAAATTCTAAACCTTCACCTTGCTGAGGGTCCAGCCAATCCCGGTCATCTTCCTGATGAACCCATAAACGCTTTAAGTCAGTTGCACTAGTAGTTTCAACTGTGGCAATCGTTTCGTCGTCAGACCAACACCAAATGCCATCTACTTCAGCGTGACCAGCTAACTGGTCAGCTAATTCACCTTTGTTACCAGTTACTATATTTATCACACCAGGAGGGATATCTGAGGTTTCAAGTGTTTGAACTAATTCCAAGGCGACACTGGCGTAGCGCTGACTAGGAATTAAAACAACTCGGTTACCCATAGCTATAGCAGGTGCAAACAAAGATATTGTGCTTAACAAGGGTTTTTCTTCAGGAGCGATTTGTGCCAATACTCCGATGGCTTCAGGCAAAGCCATTGTTACGCCACGATAAGGTGCATTATGAACAGCACCATCATATTTATCGGACCATGCTGCATAGCTAAATAGTCGACTCAAGCTGGCATTAAATTCAGTTTTTGCCTCTTTTTTGGTAATTCCACACAAATCTTGTAAGCGCTTTATCCATTCAGATTCGCGCAGTGCTAAGTTTTCAGCCAGAAAATAGATAATTTGAGCTCTAACATGGCCGTTTTGGGTACTCCAAGAATTGGCTTTAATTGCTGCACTCACTGCATTTCGAACATCTTTGCGGTTACCTGAGCCAACCAAACTTGCTAAACTGCCATCAGCCTTGTAAGTGGCAATACTGTGACCACCATCTGGCCTAACTTGTTTACCGCCAATATAGAATTTTAAGGTACGGTCAATAGTTTTATTACTACTTGGTTGTTGCTTTATGGTGACAGGTTTTAACTTTTTACTAGGGGTTAAGAATTTAGGTTTAAGGTACTCATAAAGACCTTCTTTTCCACCTTCACGACCAAATCCAGATTCTCTTACTCCACCAAAACCGCAAGAAGCATCAAATTGATTATGGCAGTTAATCCAGATTACTCCAGCCTTAAGTTTTGGAGCCACATCCATGGCACGATTGATATTTTCACTCCAAACACTTGCTGCTAAGCCGTAGCGGCTATTATTAGCTAAAGCGACAGCCTCAGTTTGAGTGCGAAAAGTCATTGATACCAATACAGGTCCAAAAATTTCTTCTTGAGCTAAAGGGTGGCTTGCATCGATCTCAGTAATAAGACTTGGTGGGTAATAATTGCCATCGGATTGACCGTCATAAGCTTGGAAAAGTTCACCACCATGTTGAAGACCTTGTTGAACCATCTGATCAACTCTTTGGTATTGAGTTTGGCTTACTAAGCTTCCTAAGTCAGTTGATTTATCAAGCGGTAAGCCTAAGCGTAATTTTTTAATACGTTTTTTTATTTTGGAGTGTAGTTTATCTACAACTTTTGCTTGTACTAACAGTCTTGATCCAGCACAACATACCTCACCTTGATTAAACCAGATAGAGTCAACTAAGCCTTCAACAGCAGCATCTAGATCAGCATCTTCAAAAACCACGAAGGCTGACTTGCCGCCAAGCTCTAAAGTTAATTTCTTACCTTGACCTGCAGTGCTCTGTCTTATTGATCGCCCTACGGCTGTTGATCCAGTAAAGGCAACCTTATCAACTCCTTTGTGGACAGCCAGAGATGCGCCTACATCGCCAGCACCATTGACGATATTAACGACACCAGAAGGGACACCAGCTTGTTCACATAAATGAGCAAAGAGCATAGCTGTGATAGGTGTTTGTTCGGCGGATTTAAATACGATCGTGTTGCCCATTGCCATAGCAGGGGCGATTTTCCAAGACAACATTAATAAGGGAAAATTCCAAGGCACAATTTGTGCTGCAACTCCAATCGGTTCATAACTAGAAAGCTCTAGTTCTTGAAGTTGTGCCCAGCCAGCATGGTGATAGAAATGTCGAATAGCTAAGGGTATATCAATATCCCGACTTTCGCGAATTGGCTTACCGTTGTCCAGGGTCTCTAAGACCGCGGTTAAACGTGTATGTTTTTGTAATAAACGTGCTAATGCATAGAGTACTTTAGCCCTTTCATGGCCGCCCAATGCTTGCCATTTAGGTTGAGCTTTTCGGGCAGCAGTCACAGCTGCATCTAATTGAGAAGCGTTAGCTACTTCAATATTGGCCAGTAGTTCACCATTTGAAGGATTATGACTAGCAATCAACTCTGCATTTTTCCGTTTATCAAACTTACCATTAATAAATTGTCCAAATCGACGACCATGCTTCTCGAGCCATTTTTGTGCTTCAGTACTACTTTCTAGGGCTTGGCTATAATCAAGTTCTTCAAAAGATTTTAATAATGTCATGAGTTAATCCTATGTTAAAGGGTGTCGGTAAGAAGCTGAATAATAACCACTAGAAAAATGATCAAGCTGACGCTCAATATCACCCAGCAAGCTAGATGCTCCAAATCTAAATAGGTCTGGCTCCAACCAACGTCGTCCTAGTTCTTCTCTAATCATGGTCATGTAAACCAACGCTGTTTTGCTGTCACTGATTCCACCTGCAGCTTTGAAACCAATTCGGCAACCAGTTTCTTCATAAAAATTACGAATCATGCGAGCCATCACTAAACTCACTGGTAAGGTCGCATTGACAGGTTCTTTTCCAGTAGACGTTTTGATGAAGTCAGCTCCGGCCATCATGCAAACCTGGGAGGCTTTAGCAATGTTACTAAAGTTTCCTAGCTCGCCGGTCGCTAAAATTGTTTTCATGTGCGCTGTGCCACACTTCTCACGGAAATCTTTAACTTCTTTGTATAGTGCCTTCCAATTACCCTCTAAAACGTGACGGCGGCTTATCACTATATCGATCTCATCTGCACCGGAAGAGACTGAATATTCAATTTCTTGCATCCTTAAGGGTAGGGGAGAGAGCCCTGCAGGAAAACCAGTAGATACGGCTGCTAATTTCACTTCTGAGTCTTTTAGGGATTTTTTTGCTGCATTCAACATGTCGTGGTAAACGCAAACTGCAGCTACATTTATTTCAAGAGATTCGACAGCTAAACTCTTTTTTAGGTTAAGGTTTAAGGGTTGTTTGGCTTTACTGCAAAGACGTCGAACACGAGCTTCGGTATCATCACCAGACAATGTTGTCAGATCAATCAATGTGATCGCTTTAAGTAACCATGCAGCTTGTTTATCTTTTTTAATGCTTCGACGAACTCCATAATTTTTACAACGACGCTCAATAGCGCTACGATTAATAGATATGCTAGAAATCTTATCAAGCTGAAAATCCATTCCTGGATTTCGTTTAGTATTTGAATGATTTTCAATATCAGCTGTTATATAAGAAATAATTTTCTTATCTTGATTGGCTCCATGATTATCAATTGTTGTATTTTTTTTATTCATTTGGTTAGTATTCATATAAATTATGATTGATTATTAAGATATGAAACCAATAAATGTTCGACAGTATCTGCTGCCTTACTAGCAAAAGCTATCGTTTGTTCATGACTAAGTGCTGTTTCACTCATTCCAGCAGCATAGTTAGTGATAACTGAAAGTGCACATAAAGGTAGTTCTTGATGACGAGCTAAGATGACCTCAGGAACTGTAGACATCCCAACAGCATCAGCACCCAATGTTTTTACTGCTTTGATTTCTGCAGGAGTTTCAAACTGAGGGCCACTAAACCATGCATAGACTCCCTCATGTAAGGTTATCCCATTAGATTTTGCGGCACTGCGCATAGAGTTGCTAAGCGAAGGGTTATAGGCATCACTCATGTCAACAAAGCGCTTATTACTCTCAGCGCCAAATAGCGGTGAAACACCAGTCATATTAATGTGATCTGTAATCAGCATAACACTTCCTGGAGAGGCTTCCTTGACTAAACTACCTGCAGCATTTGTAAGTACTAAACTACTGCATCCAATCGCTTTAAGAGTTTGAATAGCAACAGCCATAACATCTACCTTGCCTTGCTCATAATAATGAGCTCTACCTTGCATTACTACAACATTCGTTTTACCAACTTGACCAAATAATAATCTTCCGGCATGACCACCAACACCTGTAATTGGAAATCCAGGTAGCTGATCAAAATCAATACTTGCTTGTGTTTCTATATTGTCACAAAACTGACCTAAACCAGAGCCAAGAATAAGTCCAACTTCTGGTTTGAAGCCCTCTATACTTTGATTGATTATTTTAATACAATCATCAATTTGGCTCATTAGAGGTGCTCCGGACCAAATGAGTTAGGTAATAATTCAGAGAGGTTTATACGATTCTGAACCCCATCTGGAGAACACATCATAATTTGTGTATTTTCGTCAGAAAATTCTCTTATTCGTTGTCTACAACCACCACAAGGAATACCACCTTCATCATTCTTAGTCATAATATAAATCGTTTTTATCTTTTTTTCACCACCAAGGATCATTGATGCAATAGCAGAGGCTTCAGCACAGTTCCCTAGAGGATAGCTAGCATTTTCGACATTGCAACCACTATATGTATTTCCATTATTAGTTACTATTAACGCACCAACTGGATAATTAGAGTAGGGCACATAAGCTTTACTCATGGCTTCTTTTGTAGCTTTAATGTAGTTCTCTTCATTCATATCTATAATTCCTTAATATATGGCTGAGCGGATGCTTTTGGAGGTATTGCTTTTCCAATAAAACCAGCCAACAAGATGACAGTTAATAGGTAAGGTATAGCTTCAATTAATTGTACTGGAACTTCACCAATAACAGGAAGAACTACTCCTTGTAGTCTTACAGCTAAAGCATCTAAAAAGCCAAACAAGAAACAAGCAGCCAAAACTCTATATGGATGCCATTTACCAAATATAAGTGCTGCCAAAGCTATAAATCCTTGTCCAGCAGTCATTTCTTTAGTGAACTGCGCATTATGAGCGATTGCAATATAAGCGCCACCGATACCACATAAAATCCCTCCTATAAGCAAGGCCTTGTAGCGAAGTCCTTCTACAGATAAACCAGCAGTATCGACAGCCTTAGGGTTTTCTCCAACGGCTCGTAATCGAAGTCCAAATCGAGTTCGATAAACAACCCACCAAACAAGTGGAACAGTTGCAAAAGCTAAATAGACTAGAATATTGTGACCACTAATTAATTCTCTATAAATAACACCTAGGATTGGAATGTGATCAATAATATCAACGCCAGGAAGTGTAATAGAAAGAAATCTCTCATCTCCTTGAAGGGTTGGAGTTATTCCGCCACTTTTAAACCAAGCTAAAGTCAGAATCATCGTAAGTCCTGAAGCCAAGATATTAATTGCAACGCCACTAACTATTTGATTTCCTTTGAAAGTTATAGAAGCGAGTCCATGAATCATAGCAAAGATACATGAGGCAAATATAGCAAATAATAAACCAATCCATGGAGAGCCAAAGACAGATGCCGCACTAGCAGCGATAAAAGCTGACATTAAAAGTTTGCCTTCAAGACCAATGTCAACCACCCCCGAGCGCTCAGCAAATAAGCCAGCCATAGAGGCAAAAATAAGTGGCGTACAGACTCTAAATGATGCGTCTAGTGTTAATATAAGGTTTAATAGTAAGTCATTCATTCTGATGCCTCGATAGGGGCTAAAAAGCGAATTAGAATTGGTCTATATAAGTACTCTAAACCACCACAAAAAAGAATTACGAGGCCTTGCATAACTACTATGATATGACGGGAAACATTTTGCATTTCAAATGCCAAGTCCATTCCACCTTGATAAAGTATGCCAAACAAAAGTGCTGCAATTATTATTCCTATAGGGTGATTTCGACCCATTAGAGCTACAGCTATCCCGCCAAATCCATAGCCATAATTAAAATCTAACAACAATCTATGCTGAACACCCATAAGTTCATTTATTCCAACTAAGCCCGCTAATGCGCCCGAAATACACATTGTTACTACGATAATTTTTTTTGGGTTTATACCACTGTATACAGCAGCATCGTTGCTTTTTCCTGTAGCACGAATAGCAAAACCCCAGCGAGTATGCCAAAGAAAGAACCAAACTAAAGCTGAAAAAATTAAGGCGATAAAGATTGACAAATTCAGTGGCGATTGAGCAATTTTAATTCCCATTCCAGCAAATACTTCATGAACGAAAGGTATCCATGCGGAGTCTGGAAAGTCTTTACTCTGAGGAGACATTTGACCCATCTCTCGAAGAACGTGAACCAATAAATAAACCATCAAGGCTGAAGCTAGGAAATTAAACATAATCGTTGTGATAACAATATGACTTCCTCGATAGGCCTGTAAGTATGCTGGAATGATAGCCCACATAGCTCCAAACAGAAGACCACCAAATATACCTAATGGAATAATCAGCCAAGCGCTAAGGGTTGGGTCAATATATAAAGCAACTAGAGCAGTACCAAGACCACCAATATAAGCCTGACCCTCGCCACCAATGTTAAATAGTCCTGCATGGAATGCAACGGCTACTGCCAAACCAGTAAAAATAAAGTTGGTGGTATAATACAATGTATATCCAATTCCCTCTTCATAACCAAAGGCTCCATAAATTAAGATTTTAGTTGCCTCAATCGGGTTAACATTAATTAGAATAAATACGATAGCAGTTGCCAAGAAGGCAGTTAAGACATTAAAGAGTGGCAGTAACAAGCCATTAATCCATGATAATCTTCTATCACGAGTCATAATTGAGCCTCATTGGATTTTTCTTGAGAAATTAGAGCATTAGCCATCATCATTCCAAGTGTTGCTTCATCAGCATCTGACGCATCAACAGTGCCAGTTATTTCACCATCACACATAACAATGATTCGGTCACTGATTGACATGATTTCTTCTAATTCCACTGAAATTAAAATAATCGCTTTACCTGCATCTCTCATCTCTATGATGCGCTTTCTTATAAACTCAATGGCACCAATATCAACTCCACGAGTGGGTTGACCGATAATTAAGACTTCTGGGTCACGTTCAAATTCTCTTGCTAAAATAAGTTTTTGTTGATTTCCACCTGAAAAGTTGGATGACTTTAAGTCTGGATTTGTAGGGCGAACATCAAACGCCTCCATTATTGATTCACAGTTAGCTTTAACTAATGATCGTTTGAGCCAAACACCTTGGTTAATTTCTTTGTCATTTTGATAGCCTAAGAGTGCTGATTCACTCGCACTAAAATCTGAAATTATCCCCATTCTTTGTCGATCTTCAGGGACATGTGCTACTCCTAGATTACGTAACTCTTGAGGGTTAAGAGGCCTCTTAGGAGAAATAGTTTCGCCTAAAATTTCAATACTGCCTTTAGATAAAGGCAATATTCCTGCTAGTGCTTTCAGAAGAGTGCCTTGACCATTACCAGTGACCCCAGCAATTCCAAGGATTTCACCAGAGCGTGCCTCAAAACTCACTTCTGAAACTCGCTTAATTCCTTGTTCATTATGTATTTCAAGATTATTGGCAACTAGGAGAGGGTCTCCACTTTTTGCTTCAGTTCTAACAATATTTAGTAAAACTTTTCGACCAATCATTAATTCTGCAAGTTCTTCTGGATTGGTTTCACTTGTTTGACGATGCGCTACCATTTTTCCTGCCCGCATTACAGATACATAATCCGTGATACTCATAATTTCACGAAGTTTATGAGTGATTAATATAATTGTGACACCTTGTTTCTTAAGTGCTTCAAATATTCGAAATAATTCGTCTGACTCTTGAGGAGTCAATACACCTGTTGGTTCATCAAGTATTAAGACCTTTGCTCCCTTATAGAGGCCTTTTAAAATTTCAACTCGTTGCTGCATACCAAC
>Ga0257107_1000763_pt1 | contig 12276 bp, 14 predicted proteins | sample LP_taG_2_FD_190178 | JGI IMG/M metagenome (GOLD analysis project Ga0257107, IMG submission 190178) | Marine microbial communities from Northeast Subartic Pacific Ocean, Canada - LP_J_2011_P26_500m | ecosystem: Environmental > Aquatic > Marine > Oceanic | place: Canada: Northeast Subartic Pacific...
AAAATGATTGTTTTGAACTATCCAAATAATCCAACTGGTAAGATACTGCCAAAAGAACTACAGGATTCTATTATTGATGTTGCAAAAGATAATGATTTGTATATTTTAAGCGATGAGGTTTATAGTAATTACGCTAATGAAAATTGGAAGAGTGTGTTGTCATATGGTTATGATAAATCAATAATCACACAGTCATTTTCTAAATCACATTCTATGACAGGATACAGAATTGGTTATGTTGTAAGTTCAAAGGAAATTATTGAAAAAATGGCGAAACTGCAATCTCTATGCATTACTAATGTTTCAGAACCTATACAATATGTTGCTATGAATTCCATCAACGATGATGTAAGCCAGAACAGCATAATTATGTCTAAACGACTTGCAATATTGTCTGAAATTGCTCAAAATATGGGTCTTGAGTTTGAAATTCCTGATGGGGCGATGTATATTTTTGCACAAACAAAAAATAAAGTTGACACCTCAAAATTAGCTGAAAAACTACTAGAACATGGATTAGCAATAGCGCCTGGAAATGCATTTGGTGACTACAAATATTTTTTCAGAATCTCAGCGTGTGTTGAAACCGAAAAAATTGTTGAAGGAATGGACATATTAAAAGCAAGAATTAATGATATGTGATGGCGAAGACGATTGCTATAATTGGTGCTGGAGGGCAAATGGGCAAATGGCTTTGTAACTACTTTGAAAAAAATGGTTTTGATGTTACAGGTTTTGACACAGACAATCCAATACCAACAAACATTAACAAAGCTCAATCACTAATTAGCGCAATTTTAAACAAGGAATATGTTTTACTGTCAACTCCAACAAAGAAGACTCCAGAAATCATTCGCTTAATTGCTAAAGAGATGAAACGTGAATCTTACCTGATAGACATTACATCGCAAAAGTCTAAAACATCTACTGCACTAGGAAAAATACCTGCAAAAGTTTGTCCTGTCTGCATCCATCCTATGTTTGGACCTGGTGCAAAAGGATTAAAAAATCAGAATATCATCTCAATCCCAATTAAAGATGGAAAAAAAGAATTGTCTGTTGCAAAAAATCTATTTCCAGAAGCAGATTTTGTGACTATAGATTCAACCGAGCATGATAAAAAAATTGCAATTATCTTAGGACTAACACATTTGATCAATATTGCTTTTGCAAATATTTTAGCAAAGGACGATAAAATATTATTGACTGAAAAAATGGCTGGCACAACATTTAAAGCTCAAAAAATTATTGCAGAGAGTATACTAACTGAATCACCTGAATTAATTGAAACAATAATTTCTAATCCTGAGATTAGAAGAGTTGCAGAAGAGTTTTGGAAAGACATTGGTCGATTATTAACTTCAGCTCAAGAGGGAAATAGTGATGAAATTGTATCATACATTAATTCTAATAAAGAAAAACTTTCAGAGAATATTAATTTAGAAAAATCATACAAACAGTTAACAAAGATGGTAAATACAATAGAAAAACTAAATGCGAAAAACTAGAATAGTAACATCGTTTATTACACATGATGGTAAAATTCTGATTCTAAAGCGTAGTGAAAGAGTCAGAACCATGAAAGGATTGTGGTCAGGAATTAGTGGAATTATTGAAAATGATGAAGAGCCTATAGAACGAGCAAAAATAGAAATTTTTGAAGAAGTTGGTATCCAACAGGAATATATCACATTAATCAAATCTAGTAAAGAATTGAATGTGGAATCACCACAATATAAAAACCACCAATGGGTAATTTTTCCATTCTTTTTTAAAACAGATAAAAGTGACATTAAACTAAATTGGGAAAATTCTGAATTTAGATGGATTGGTATTCATCAATTAAAAGAATTCAACACTGTTCCAAGTTTAGAAAAAATATTACTCAGTGTACTATAATTCACTGTTTTTCTCATATTTTCTTTGTTGGGGAAGCATAAGATAGACACATGCACCACCACACATTGTACACGGAACATTATTTCCAGCATGTTGACCTGTCCGTCCATGAATCTTTGCTGCTTTTTCAGGATCAATTGACAATGCTAGTTGTTTTTCCCAGTCTAGTGTTCGTCTAGCCTCTGTCATCTTCATATCCCACTTTATTGCCTTATCTCGAAGTTTTACGATATCACCAGCATGTGCAGCAATTCTATATGCAATTAATCCTTCTTTTACCTCTTCAGTGTTTGGTAATGCTAAATGCTCTGATGGTGTAAGATAGCATAGTAGATCTACTCCCTCACTGGCTGAAACTGCAGCACCAATTGCACTAGCAATATGATCATGCCCAGATGCTACATCAGTTACTAATGGTCCTAGAACATAGTATGGGACATCTCCAATTAATGATTTAGCAAGTCTAACATTGGCTGCGACTTCGTTAAGTGGTACATGACCAGGTCCCTCAACCATAACTTGAACGTCTTTTTCGTTAGCTCGTTTAGCAAGTCTGGAAATGTTAATCATTTCTTGAACTTGAAGTTCGTCATGTGAATCAAGGATAGAGCCTGGACGCAATGCATCACCTAAACTAAATGTCACATCATATTTTTGTGCAAGTTCAATCATATAGTCATAATTAGTGATGTAAGGATTTTCTTTATCATATTTTAACATCCAAGCAGCAGTTATTGTACCACCTTTACTAACAACTCCAGCATATCGCTCTACTTTCAAAATTCTTTTTGCAATCTCCTTAGTTATACCAGAATGAATTGTTGTGTAATCAACTCCATCCTTTATGTTATTTTCAAATGCGTTAAGGTAATCATCCTCTGTTATATCTAAAGGATTCTTGTGCTTTTCAACACCAAAATTATATGCTTCATAAATAGGGACTGTGCCAAATGTTATAGGTGCAACATCCAACAAAGATCTTCTTATACTACCAACATCTCCGCCGTCACTTAGATCCATTATAGTATCTGCATGATATTTCACAGCGACTTTGGCTTTCTCAATTTCCTCTTCAACGTTGACATTTAATGTTGAACTCCCGATGTTGACATTAACTTTAGTTTTCATACCTTTTCCGATGCCAACATTATGAATTTTTTGTGGTCGTACGTTATTGCTTGGTATAATAATAGAGCCACTTGCAATTTTTGGTATAAGCCAATCCAATGAGACTTCTTCATCTTTTGCAACTTGCTTCATCTCATCGGTTGCAACACCACGTCGAGCGGAGGTCATTTGAGTTGTCATAATGATTATAGTGCTTCTGGTAAATTTAAACAGTCGTTTAGAATTCGATCATTATGAATATTCTAACTATTGGAGGCTCAGATACATCTTCAGGTGCAGGTATTCAAAGTGACATCAAAACTTTCTCAGATTTCAATGTGTATGGGTTTACTGTCATAACTGCTATCACTAGTCAAAATACAAAACATATATCGAATATTGAGCCTGTTTCCACAAAAAGTTTGAAAACACAATTAGATTCAATTTCATCTGATTTTCATATAGATGGAATCAAAATTGGAATGGTTTACAATTCAGATATCATAAAAATCATTCATAAAAAATTTAGAAATAGCCACATTCCAATAATAGTTGATCCTATCATCAAGTCAACAACTGGCACTACACTTCTCAAAAAAGATGCTCTAAATGATTATAGAAAAATGATAATTCCTTTAGCTGATGTCATAACACCAAACAAATATGAATCAAAAATTTTGTCAGGAATTTCAAATGTAAAAAAAGCTGCACAAAAACTTCAAACACTAGGTGCAAAATCTGTTATTATAACTGGTGCACTAAAATCAAAAGGTAAAATTTCTGATTTCATACTAGATGGAGATAAGGAATATCTCATTACTGGAAAAATTATTCCTATTACAAATCATGGAAGTGGATGTAATTATTCCGCATCAATAGCTGTATCTCTCGCAAAACAAAATACGTTAAGATATGCCGTAAAAACTGCAAAAAATTACGTTTACAACTCTATCAAGAATTCAAAAAATATTGGAAAAGGCGTTAGAATAACTCATCAAAAAATCTCAGCTGAAAAACTGGAATTATTAGAATCAATAAATGATTTTAAGCGGATTAAGAATGTACATAAAATAATTCCTGAATGTCAAACGAATTTTGTTCTTTCGAAAAAAAGACCAAAGACCGTAAGAGATGTCTTAGGGGTGTCTGGTCGATTGGTAAAATCTGGTAAAGAGGTTCTAACTGCAGGTGAGATCATTTATGGTGGCTCACATCATGTTGGAACTGCAGTGATTGAAGTTAGTAAAAAATTTCCAAATATACGTTCTGGTCTTAATATTAAATTTGATTCCAAGATTATTTCTAAAGCAAAAAGTTGTGGGTTAGTAGTATTAAATTATGATAGAGGTAAGGAGCCAAAAAAATCAAAACTGAAGGAGGGTTCATCTATAAAATGGGGCATAAATAATGCCCTCAAAATAAAATCACCTGATGTCATCTATCACAAAGGGGATGTGGGAAAAGAGCCAATGATTCTAGTTTTTGGTGAAACACCAAATGATGTAATGAAAAAACTTTCAAAGATTACCTAGATACTAAAAATTGTGTAATTTAACATAAATACAACTCAAAACTGAATACAAACTCATGAAGGCAATAATTTTAGCAGGTGGTCTTGGAACTAGATTACAACCATATACTAATTCCCTTCCTAAACCTATGCTGCCATTAGGTGAAAAACCAATTTTGGAATATCTAATAGAATGGGTAAAAAAAAATGGTGTTAAAGAAATTGTTCTATGTGTGAGTCATTTACGAAAAAAAATTGAAGATTATTTTCAAGATGGTAAACGATTTGGTGTAAAAATAGAATATGCAATATCAAACAAACCACTTGCAACTGCTGGACAATTAAAAACCGCTGAAAAGTTCATCGATGGCACATTTGTTTGTATTTATGGTGATTCAATCTATAACTTTAATTTAAGAAATATGATTGCATATCATAAAAAAAGTAAATCGAGTGTTACGATGAGTCTCTATGATTACAAATTTAATTTAAAATACGGTATTATTGATACAACAAACGTCGGAAGAGTGACCTCATGGAACGAAAAACCAGAGTTTAGCGCAAAAATTAACATGGGTTGTTACGTGATGGAACCAGAAGTGTTTCAACTAATTCCAAAAAATAAGCCATATGGAATGGATGATACCATACGAAAAATACTTGCAAAGAAAAAGAAAATTAGTAGTGTGACTTCCAAAAAAAGATTTATCGATATAGGTGATAAAGAGACTTACGAAAAAACAAATCACGAATACAAAACAAAAATAGGTAAAATTTGAATGTCTGAATTAATAATTAGAAAAATAATAGAAACTGATTTGAATAATGGTTTTTTAGAATCACTTGATAGTCTTAGACAAGCTAGTAATTTGGAACAGAATTCTGCAAAAAATATTCTAAATAGAATTTCAAAAAATGAAAACCATGTAATTCATGTTGCCGAACTTGACGGAAAAATTGTTGGTTCTACAACACTGCTAATTGAACAGAAATTCATTCATGGGGGTGGATTTGTGGGTCACATAGAGGATGTTGTTGTAAAAAAAGAATTTGAGGGACAAGGAATCGGAATGAAGTTAGTACTCTCACTATTAGATATAGCAAAGGAAAGAAAATGCTACAAAACTATCCTTAGTTGTGAAGATGGATTAATACAATTTTATGAAAAAATTGGATTTAAGCAAAAATCAAATGAAATGCGATTTGATCACTAAGACTCTAAACTAAATATCCTTCTTATACTCAAATAATTTTTCAACAGCACTTAGTAACTCAGTATTTCCTTGTTCTGTGTGTTTTCTTAAATTATTCATTGGTGTGGTAACTATACTTTCAACAATAGCCTTTGACAGATCATCAATTATTTTCTTTTTGTCGTCATCTAGTTCACCTAACATGTTTAATGCCTTTTGAAGTTCTTTAATTCTCAATGAATCAATGTTCTTGAAAACATCCTTTACAACAGGTTCTGCCTCTAATCTTTTCATTGATGCTTCTAATACTGGTAATTCTTCTTTAATTATTTCTTCTGCAGAATTTTTCTGACCAATTCTGTTACGCATGTTCTTTTCAACCATTTCGGCAATTTGATCAATATTCATTAGTTTGATACCACTTAATTCAGCAACTTTCTCATCCACAGTACGTGGATTAGATAGGTCCAGAATCATCATTCCGTCATTTTTTTGATTTAAGGCTTCCTTGATTCTCTCATGAGTGACCAGAAAGTATGGTGCAGTTGTTGCTACAAATACAATGTCATATGTTTCAAAACCCTCTAGGATTTCATTAAAATCAACTGGGTTACCACCTACAGTTTTTGAAAATGATGTTGAACGTTCTAAAGTTCTACTGGATACTGAAAATTCATACCCGCGTCTGTTTAAGGATTTTGCAACTAATGCCGCGGCATCCCCTGTTCCAATTAGAAGAATTTGCTTTGATTTCATGTTATCCACATTTTCTTCTGCAAGTTTTACTGCCATAGAACCAACTGATATACTACCCTTACTGATACCAGTAGAATTTCTTACACGGGTACCTACACGTATAGCCTTATCAAAAAGTGTGTTTAGATGTTCGCCGGATGTTTTTGCATTCCTAGCAAAAGTAATTGAATTTTTTATTTGACCTAAAATTTGTTCTTCGCCAATAACCATAGAATCTAAACCAGATGTTAATTTTAGCAGATGGTCATAAACATCAGTATTGATACTCACCTCACAATTATCTTTGAATGAATTTTCTTCTAGACCAGCAATAGAAGCCCATGTTTTTTTTATCTGGGCAAAATCTTTTTCTCCACATATGGCAAAGATTTCAATTCTGTTACATGTTTGTAGAATTACACATTCTTTTAGGTCAGCATGTTTTTGAAATGAAGAATATGCCTCATCAACGTTAGAAAAAGAAAATCTTTCTAAAACATGGATTGGTGATTTTCGAAATGTTACGCGTGCATTAATAATATTCTGTTTCATAACCATTCTCCCAACATTTTTTTTACTTGTCTCTGTGCAATTTTGTATTTTCCATCTTTTAATAACTCTTTAACACGTTTATCATTCATTATTGAATACAAAAACTTCTTCCGATCTAGTGGTGTTGATAGTTTTTGTTGTGCTTCATTTCTAGCAAATTTCTGAAGACGAATTTGATAAATGTCATCTTTTGTAATGTTTTTTTTAAAGAAACTTTCTGCCTTTAATTTGATCTTTCGTGCCATAGCAGGACTACTTCCGCCAGTTGAAATTGCTATCTGAACTGTATCCTGTAAATTGATTATTGAGGGGTGTGCAAAATCACTTATTTCTGGATCATCTGATGCATATGCATATGATTTCATTTTTCTAGCCATTTCAACAATACGTCTATTCAGAGATTTATTCGTGGTTGTAGCCATAACAAGATATGGAGTATATTTCGAAAGAAAATTAGCATCTTTTAGTTTAAGTTTTTTAAATTTAATTTTGCCTTGCTTTACAAATTTTTCAATTTGGGAATTTGAGTTTTCACTAATAACTAAAATCTCACAATCTTGTGTCAAAAGTGAATTTACTTTTTTTAGACCTTCGTTACCGGCACCTACTACAATTACCAGATTACCATTTAGATGTAGATCAACAATCAACAATCAGCCACACATTAGATGATATTTATACATTCAAACCCTCGTTACATTTTTTAATTGATGTTATGGATCTCGATTATTGAATTCTAATATAGATAAATTAGATACTGAAATTCTAAATGTAATTCAGTGGGAATTTCCACTAGTAGCAAGACCATTTGATGCTATTGCTGAAAAATTCAGCATCACATCGGATGAAGTTAAATCACGATTAAGTAAACTAAAACACATAGGTGTTTTAAGACAACTGAGTGCAATCTTTGACACAAGAAAACTTGGTTATACAAGTTCATTAGTTGCAATGGAAATAGAGTCTGAAAAACTAGAGCAAGTTGCATATAAAATCAACCAACACCCTGGAGTTAGTCATAATTATGAAAGAGAGCATCAGTTTAATCTTTGGTTTACTTTAGCAGTACCGCCTGGATCTGATTTAAAAAATGAAGTAGAGAAGTTTTCAAAATTGAATGGTATTAAAAAAGTAAGAATGCTTCCAACACTCCAACTCTTTAAGATTGGTGTTAAACTAGATATGGTTGATGAAAAAAAGCATAAGGTTAAACCATCAGAAGAAAAAAAGAAAATTACTGATGTAAAATTTACTCCGTCAGAAGAAGATAAAGAATTCATTAGACAATTACAAAAAGATATTGAGATAGTAGATAGACCATTTCTAAAAGCTGCACAAAATTTAGACATGACTGAAGAACAGATATTTGAAAAATTACATAGTTATGAGGACGTTGGTGTTATGAGAAGATATGCTGCTATTCTCCGACATAGAGAAGTGGGTTTTACAGCTAATGGCATGATTGTTTGGAAAGTTCCAGAACAACGAATCAAAGAAGTTGGCAATAAATTAGGTGCGTTCCCACAAGTTAGTCATTGTTATGAGAGACCAGTTTATCCAGATTGGCCATATAATGTATTTTCAATGATTCATTGCAAATCATTTGATGAAGCAGAACAGATGGCAAAGGATATTCAAAAACAAATTGCTGTTCAGGATTATAAAATTCTCTTTAGTTCCAGGGAATTCAAAAAGACCAGAGTAGAATATTTTGTTGAATATGAATTTGAGATTGAAGAAACTATACCTGCTTAGGAATTATATTCTATCAGAGTGAATACACTGTATGTCTAATTTCCCTACTAGAAGACTTAGACGACTAAGAAGAACTGAAAAAATAAGGGATTTAGTGAAAGAAATTTCGTTATCTCCAAAAGATTTGATTTGCCCTATATTTGTTGAAGAGGGAATTCAAACTAAAAAGCAAATTCAATCAATGCCAGCAATTGAGAGATTACCATTATCTGATGTTGTAAACGAAGTTGATGCAATTGCAGAACTAGGTATTCCAGCAATAATGCTATTTGGTATTCCTCAGAATAAGGATAATGAAGGGACTTCGGCATTTGTAGATCATGGTATTGTTCAAAAAGCTATTGCAGAAATACGGAAAAATTTTGGTGACAAAATAGCAATAATGTCAGATGTTTGTCTTTGCCAGTACACATCATCAGGGCACTGCGGTTTAGTTAAAGGGGAAAATATTGATAATGACTCTAGCATTGCAACATTATCTAAAATTGCAATTAGCCATGCAAAAGCTGGAGTAGACGTTGTGTCACCATCAGCAATGATGGATGGACAGGTAGCTGCAATTAGAAATAGTTTAGACGACGTAGGATTTTCTAATGTTGCTATAATGTCACATTCTGCTAAACATAGATCAAATTTCTATTCACCGTTTAGAGATGCAGCAGAGTGTGCACCACAATTTAGTGATAGAAAAACATACCAAGTTCCATTCACAAATCCAAGGGAGGCAATGAGAGAAGTTGAAACAGATGTCAACGAGGGTGTTGATATTGTAATGATCAAACCTGCTTTGACATATCTTGATTTAATTGCAGAAACTAAAAGGAGGTTTAATGTACCAGTATCTGCATATAGTGTATCAGGTGAATATGCACTTGTCAAAGGTGCTGCAATGCAGGGATGGATAAATGAAGATGCAATGGTACAAGAGATACTTTATTCTATAAAACGTGCCGGTGCAGATATGATTGTCACATATTTTGCAAAATCAGCTGCGTCTAATCTTTAGAAGTTGATATGAGAGAAGATCAACTATTTGAAATTGAGCGTGCACTAGATCTTTTACCACATATTGCAGGTGGTAGTTGGGCTACGATATGGTTTAGGATGAAAGGAATTAAAAATCCAACAAAAGAAGAATTTAGAAAAAAAGTAATTGAATTTTTCTTAAAATTAGAACCACTATTCAAATCATTTGAGGATAATGAATCATTAAGCGATATTAACTCATACATAAAAAATCGATTAAAAAATGAAATTAAACAAATTGAATTAGGAGGAAATAAAGAAATTGAAAAAAGATACCAAAGATACATCGATTACGGCTAAATTTCTTTTTTTAATGAAATCAAATAATTTTTTAAGACGCTAGTTCTTTTTTTGGCCTCAGTTTTTCCTGTTTTTGTGTTCATCGTATTTTCTAGTAGAAGTAATTTTTTGAAAAAATGATCTAACGCCCATTTGGTATCATCTGATGTTCGATTTTTTGAAAAGGGATCATTTGGTTCATAGAACTGCCTATGTTTTGCCCCACTTACAGAAAAAACCCGAGCAATTCCAATAGCTCCTATAGCATCTAACCGATCTGCATCCTGCAAAATTTTTCCTTCGATGGTTTTTGAAATTTTCTTTTTAGTGAAACTATGATTTGTTATAGATTCGGAAACTATACTAATATCACTATCTGAGAATTTTAATTTTTTAAGAATCATGATAGATTTACTAGCACTCAAATCAGCTGAAGATTGTAGACGCTTATCCGAGTCTGATTTTTTAACAATATCATGTAATAATACCGAAACTAATACTAGTTTTTTATTAGCCTTTTCAGTTTTACAAATTTTTTCAGCATTTTTGTAAACTCTCATAATATGTTGAAAGTCATGTGCCGGATCATTTTTTGTATAAATCTTTTTTACATATTTTTTGAGGTAAACTAGGTCATTCAAAATTTCCACAACCTTGGTTTATTCAGTTTGAATATTCTTTTTGTCAATAAAAGATTCCAATTAATACAAGTAAAAAATATGATCGAACCTATTCCTAATGCATCAGCTATAAGAATGCCTATGTATCTTTCTTCAAATAATTCAATGAATGGTGTTAAAACAACAGTACTTATTGTAATCATGATATAGTATGAAACAATTCGGCCCATCCAAAAACCAACATACAAACCAAAGCTTTTCGCACGTAATAGTCCATAAGTTACAAATAACATATTGCTTGGTAAAGGAGTTGCAGCAAACACAAATGAAGTAATAACATAACCAAATCTTTTTAGATTAAGAAAATTTCCAATAGCATCTAAATTTGATTTTTGTTCTGTCCCAACAAATTTGCGAAATTTTCCACTAACAGACTTCAAAAAGAATCGACCGATTGTAGCTCCAGTAGCACCAGTTAACGATAAAATTAATGGATCAAGCAAAGGATCTATTGCATAAAACGATGATAATATGATCCAAGTTGGTGGCATTAGTAATGGTGCAGCGTTTACTGCTATCAGTAGAAAAAATATTCCTAAATATGAATACTCACTAATTATTTCAAAAATATCTGGCATATACAATTTGTATTATATTAACATCTAAATCCTTGTGTAACAAATTAAAAAAATAGATGAAAGATACAAAATGTTTAAATCAAAAAATGATTCTTGTATTCTGTGCCAGAAAAATCATGGAAATGTTTTCGATGTAATCTAGCATTCAAATATCATGAACATGCAGAACTTCATGAAAAACTAACAAAACATAAAGTTTCTATTGTAAAAACAGTAATTATGTGAATTAGAAATTTTACGTTTTAGATTAATGGAGGGGGTGGGATTCGAACCCACGAACTCCTAAGAGAAAGGATATCTTATACAAGATCTTGAGTCCTTCTCGGTTGACCTGGCTTCGATACCCCTCCATAGATTCAGTTTCAGAAATTTAACATATAACTTATCCTAGAAAATTTATTTTATTTCTAATTAAATAATGATTAAAACATAAATTCGAATCAAATTATAAAAAAACAAAGTTTATAATCATTTTAACGATTTTTAATTTATGACAACAATTGATGACGCCAAAAACATGAGATCCGGAATTAACGTTGAGGGTACAGTTGAAAGGAAAGAAGAGGTTAGAACTGTCAATACAAAAGCTGGATCAACTGTTGATGTTGCAAACGCATTTCTTGTAGACAATGGAATGGAAATTAAAATTACATTGTGGGCTGAGGATGCAAAGAACATTCAGAATGGCGATAAAATAAAAATCGAAAATGGCTATACAAACGAGTTTAAAGGAGAAGTCCAACTCGGAAAAGGCAAATTCGGTAAACTTGAAAAAATATAAATTAAAATTCTAAAATTTTGATTATCTTCGAGTTTTCTTTGCTTTAGCTTTTATTTTCTTTGCTTTTGGTTTAGCTTTTGCTTTCTTTGCTTTTGGTTTAGCTTTTGCTTTCTTTGCTTTTGGTTTAGCTTTTGCTTTCTTTGCTTTTGGTTTAGCTTTTGCTTTCTTTGCTTTTGGTTTA
>Ga0257107_1000764_pt1 | contig 12276 bp, 10 predicted proteins | sample LP_taG_2_FD_190178 | JGI IMG/M metagenome (GOLD analysis project Ga0257107, IMG submission 190178) | Marine microbial communities from Northeast Subartic Pacific Ocean, Canada - LP_J_2011_P26_500m | ecosystem: Environmental > Aquatic > Marine > Oceanic | place: Canada: Northeast Subartic Pacific...
AAATTTCATAACAAAACTTTATTGAATCTTCATAGCTAAAACTACTTGGATTTTGTGGGACCAACAGTTTTTCCATTTTATTTAAATTTCTAAAATTGTTTTGATCAATTCATCATTATGAGATTTTAATATATTTTTATCTACAAAATTATAAAACAAACTATTTGTAATATAATTTTTCACTTTTTTTATCATTTTTTTTGGTTTGTTTTGTTCAAATAATGGGGTTTTATTATTGATAATTCTTATAATGGAAAATTCTTTCGATAGTTCTTTACATAATTTAGATATTTCCCATGCAGAATTATCAACGAAACTACTTTGAACATTTTTGAACAGCCATTCTTTAGCGTAATCTTTATTCTTTATACTGTGAATGTGTTCTAGAATCATTCCAGAAACTACACTATGTTCTACTAGATTTTTTTCTAATACATTAGATATGGACTTATTAAGGTATTTTGAAGTTTCAATCCATCTATCAGATCTTGGAACAGCCCAGCTTATAGGCGGAGAATTCAATAGGATAATTTCTTTGGCAATTACTATGGTATTATTTTTTATAGAATCAGATAATGGTACTGCAAAATCTAAAGAGATAATTTTTTCTGGATCATTTTCTAAAATATGTGATTTCAAACTATCTAAGGGTATTTTTGTAGAATCATATATGAAATAAAATCCATCTCCATCAATCTTATTAAACAAATATGACATTTTTTTGTGGTTAATAATTATTAAATTCATTCATTTCTTTCTATAGACCAAGAATTTATTTATTTCTTTTAAGTTTTCTTTGTTTAAGTTTTTTATTTTTAAATCACTAATTATTTTTTCAGAATTTTCAAAATTTTCATTCAAAATTTTATTACAATATTTTTCAGTTTTATACTTACTCATCATATCTATTATGTCTTTCAGAAATCCTTCTAAGTTTTGTTCATTTGCAAAAATATCATTGATCATTCTATTATCATTTCCTTTGGATTCATTAAGTAGATGTAAAATTGGCAAAGATTTCTTCTTCTTCAGAATATCACTTCCAATAGGCTTTCCAAATTCATCATTACCCCATATCCCTAATATATCGTCTTTTATTTGGAACATATTCCCAAATTGTTTACCTAGTTTTGAAAAATGTTCAGATTTTTCATGTGAAAAATAATTAAAGAAAGCTCCTAATTTTGCTGATGTTTCAATTAGTGCTCCAGTTTTTTTGTTAATCATTTCAAGGTAATTTTCAATATTTATATTTAATGTATTTTCAAAAGATAAATCCAAAAATTGTCCTTCTATCACTTGCATGCAAGTCTCACTCACAATTGCTCTTATTAATGCAATTTTTTTTTCATTTAATGGTTTTAATAGATCTATTGATTTACTAGCTAATGCATGCATTGATGATCCAGAAATTATTCCTCTTGGTTCTCCCCAAATTTTCCAGACAGTTTTTCTATTTCTTCTATATTCATCCTTATCTTCAATATCATCGTGTATTAAAGAAAAATTATGAAAAAGTTCTATAGCCATAGCTACAGGAAGAATATCTTCGTTTTTACCACCTAAAGATTCATTTATCAACATCATTAAAGAAGGCCTAAATGACTTGCCAGAAACTTCTGTTAAGTCACCATGTTCATTGATCCAGCCTAAAAAATACCGATGAGTAAAATATAAGTCATCATTAAGATGTTTATAAAACTTTTTTGTATACCTGGTTAAATCTTTTTGATAATCGTTGAAAACCTCTGGTAATTGATTTTGTTCCATTTCGTTTAATGATTTTTTTATAATTATAACTTTTTGTAAATCGGAATAATAGAGCAATAAACTATATAAATATTTGTATATCTTATAATTATGTTATAAGATTATATTAAGTAGTATTATTATATTATATATCTATTTTAATTAGATTAATTGTTATATATAAAGGTAGGTTATCATAGTTTTTTCACGAGAAGAACCCGTATATGCTATAGGAATTGTGGCTCGTATAGTGGGATTGCATCAACAAACACTAAGAAATTATGAAAGATGGGGTCTTGTTGTTCCACAAAGATCACCTGGAGGAACAAGGTATTATTCTGTTGTTGATATAGAACGAATAGAAAAGATAAAAGATTGGATAGATAAATTTGGAATAAATAGAGCTGGTATAGAAATAATCACTGAACTTATAAAAGAAATATCTTCTCTAGAAAATAAAATTAAATATTTAGAAACAGAGTTGTCAAGATTTAAAACAAGGGGGATTAATAGAGAATTACTTGAAAGAAACAGGAGAAATACATGATAGATGAAAAACAAAAAGGGGGCTGGGTAGGAGGCTATTGGGTTCCATCAACTCTCTCAGAGGAGTTGAATCAAATTATAATTGACGCACAAAATATTTGTATAAAATTTTCTAATCCAAGTTTTGATATAGATCACATTGCCTATAGTATAATTTCAAGTGAAACTGGGAAGAAGATATATGCAGAAATATTTGATGATCCTGCTAAAGATCATTTAATAAATGAAGCTATATACAATATTGGTTCAGCGATCAATAGTAAACCAAAAGTTGCACAAATTTCTAGAGATGGTAGTCTATCTAAAATCGATAGCACTAATATTACTTTGGATGATACTGCTATTTCACTTTATAATTATTCTAAAAAAATAGCAGAGATATACAAGAACAGTTCCATATCTATAGAAAATGTAATGTTAGCTTTAGCTTACGTTAGTCATGACGTTATTAACTTAGATTACCCTACTTATAGAAGATATACTCAGTATGGAATCATCACTCTTTTTAAAAAATATGAAATTATTAAAGAACACGTTGAGAATGCAATCAAAAGAATTAAATCATATGACTACAAAGCAAAAGATTTAAGAATTGACGATAAAGATGAAAAAGTTAATCAACATAAAAACAAATATGAAACATTAGAAAAATATACAGTCGATCTGACTGCATTAGCCATGGATAATCTTATAGATCCCGTAATAGGTAGAGATGAAGAAATCAAACGAGTTCAGCAAATTTTATCACGCAGAACAAAAAACAATCCTGTTCTTATTGGAGATGCAGGTGTGGGTAAAACAGCAATAGCTGAAGGTTTAGCATTAAATATTGCTAGTGGAAACACTCCAGAATCATTAAAAGGCAGAAGAGTTTTGTCCCTAGAATTAGGTCAATTGATTGCTGGTAGTGGAGTAAGAGGAGAATTTGAAGAAAGATTGCAATCCATTATGGATGATGTAAAAAATGCACAGGGAGAAATAATACTCTTTCTTGATGAGATTCATACTGTTGTTGGAGCAGGAAGTGCTCAAGGTGCGCTAGATGCGTCCAACATGATGAAACCAGCTTTGTCTCGAGGAGAATTACAAACAATAGGTGCTACTACACCAGATGAATATAGAAAGCACATTGAATCTGATTCTGCTTTGGAAAGAAGATTTTCACCTGTTTGGATCAAAGAACCCAATATTGAAAATTCAATTAACATGCTAAAAGGGCTAAGATCAAAGTATCAAAATCACCATAATTTGAAAATTTCTGATGATGCATTAGAATCAGCTGTGATTTTATCTGATAGATATCTTACTAATAGACATTTACCTGATAAAGCGATTGATTTAATGGATGAAGCATTAGCAAAAGTAAATATAGATAACCCCAAATTGCCGGATCATGTTATAGAACTTGATGAAAAAATCCATGATTTGCAAACAAAAGAATCACACGAATATGCAATATCTGGTGAGGAAGGTATAAATCAGACTGATGAAATTAAAAACCAACGTGTAAAAGCTCAAGAAGATAGATCTAAAAAATTTAAGGAATGGAAATTTAATAATCAATTGGTTGAAATAGTGGAAGCAGAACACATAGCAAAAATAGTTTCTGAAAAAACGGGTGTACCATTGATTAATTTGGTAGAAACTGAATCAAAAAAACTGTTGGATTTAGAAGAGCGTTTACATAAGAGAGTAATTGGTCAAGATGAAGCAGTTAAGAGTATTTCTAATGCTGTTCGAAGAAGTAGAGCAGGTTTACAAGAACCCAATCGACCTTTAGGTTCATTTATTTTTTTAGGTCCCACAGGTGTGGGTAAAACTGAATTGGCTAAATCACTAGCAGAATTTTTGTTTGACGATGAAAATAAAATGATTAGAATAGACATGTCTGAATATCAAACGTCTCATGCAACGGCTAGATTGATTGGAGCTCCTCCAGGTTATGTAGGATATGATGATGCAGGTCAGTTGAGTGAACAAGTTCGAAGGAATCCATATTCCGTACTATTATTTGATGAAATAGAAAAAGCTCATTCTGATATTTTCAATATACTTTTGCAAATATTAGATGATGGAAGGCTTACTGATGGACAAGGTAGAACAATTGATTTTACAAATACTTTGATTATCATGACTTCAAATTTAGGAAGTAATATTTTTGGCTCTGAGTCTTTAGGATTTAATAGCAAAAGAGAAAATGATAATTTAGATTTGAAAAACGATGTGAATGAAGCTTTAAAAAAGCATTTTAGACCTGAATTTTTAAATAGAATTGATGAGATAATAATTTTTGATACATTAACCAAAGAAAATTTATTAGAAATAGTTGAAAAAGTTATCAAAAAATTAACATTTAAATTAGAAAATCTAAATATTAAAATTGATGTCCCAAAGAATGTAAAAAATTGGATAGCTGAAAATGGATTTGATAAATTTTATGGCGCTCGCCCTCTTAATAGGTTAATTCAAAAAGAAATTGAGGATAAGATATCTAAAATGATAATTTCTAAAGAGGTATCTGATCAGGATCATTTATACTTAAGATTAAAAAATAATGAATTGATTATATCTAAGAAAAAATTATCAAAATCTTTACTCAATGGGAAAAAATAAAAAAATTACTGTAATTGTTTTAGCAGCAGGAAAATCAGAAAGATTTGGACAAAATAAAATATTATATGAACTAGATGGTGTTCCTATAATTATAAAAACTTTAAAAACAATTTATAAACTTTCTAATGTTAAAAACGTAATAGTCGTTTGTTCTAAGGAAAATATAGGAAAAATAAATGTTATTTTGAAGAATGAGAAGATTCAAACAAATACCATTACCATTCTAGGTGGAATTACAAGAATGGAATCATTCTTAAATGCTATAAATTATTGCGATATAAACAATTTTTCAGATGAAATAATTATAGTACAAGATGCGGCTAGGCCTAATACAACATTAGAACTATATCAAAAAGGTATTAAATCATTGGATATTTATGATGCTGTGGTACCAGGTATAAAACCGAATGATACAGTGAAAATTATTGATAATAATAATATTGTAATAAAAACAATAAATAGAGAATCAATCATGAATATTCAAACTCCACAATTTTTCGATCGTAAAGTCTTAATTAACAATATAAATTTGCATAAAAATTTAGTAAATCTAACTGATGATTCTTCAATATTTGACGATTCCTCTACGCAAGTAAAAATTATAAAAGGAACTCACAATAACTTGAAAATTACAAATAAATCTGACATTAAATTTTTTCAACAAAATATAAAGTATGGTATAGGTTATGATGTACATAAATTAATTCCCCATAAATTTTTAACTTTGGGGGGTATTAAAATAGATTATCCATTTAAACTGGATGGTCATTCCGATGGTGATGTTCTGATTCATTCAATTATAGATTCTATTTTAGGAGCATGTGGACTAGGAGATATTGGTAGTTATTTCTCATCTGAAGATTCCTCTTTGAAGGACATAGATTCTCAGATAATGTTATCGAAAATAAAAGAAATGGTATATAAAAAAGGTTTTGAGATTTTACATATTGACAATACAATAATTGCGCAACAACCACGTATGAATAATCATTTGAATAAGATGGAGATCAATTTATCTAAAACATTAGATTTAAATGTTAATAATATCAATATCAAAAGTACTACTACCGATCACCTGGGAATTATAGGATCAGAACAAGCAATAGCTTCTCAGTCAATAACAACTATAAAAAATTAATAATCATGTTTTTATATAACTCTCTAACAAGAACAAAACAAGAACTAATAGAAAAAAAAATCAGAATGTATGTCTGTGGAGTGACTGTATATGATCGTCCGCATCTGGGGCATGCTTTATCTACAGTTACTTTTGATGTATTACATAGATATCTTGAATTTATAGGCCATGAAGTAATACGAGTACAAAATTTTACAGATGTTGATGATAAAATTATTGCCAAAGCTAAGGAACTAAAAATTTCTCCCATTGAAGTTGCCGAAAAATATATTCATGCTTTTTTTCAAGATATGGATGAATTGGGAGTTAGAAGAGCCGATGTACACCCCAGAGCAACTGAAGATATGAGCGAGATTATTAATTTAATAGAAACCCTGGTTCATAAAAACGCAGCATATGAAACACATGGAAGTGTATATTTTGATATTAACTATGATAAAGGTTATGGTAGATTATCTAGAAGAAAATTAAATGAAATGCTCGAAAATACTCGAACTCAATCCGAGCCGGGTAAAAGAAACCCTGCAGATTTTGCTTTGTGGAAAGCAACTAAACCAGAAGAAATACACTGGCAAAGCCCATGGGGACTGGGGAGACCTGGTTGGCACATTGAATGTTCAGCTATGGTAAAAAAACATTTAGGAAATGAAATAGAAATTCATGGAGGAGGACTAGACTTAATTTTCCCTCATCATGAAAATGAGATTACTCAAAGCCAATCAGCTAATGATAGCAATTTATTTTCTAAATTCTGGGTTCATAATGGATTATTAAAAAGATCTGGAGATGAAAAAATGAGTAAATCTCTTGGAAATTCTTATGATGTAAGAGACGCTTTAGATAAATATTCAGGCAATTGTATCCGATTGTGGATTTTACAGAGTCATTATCGTCAACCAAGTAATCTTGATGAAGATTCTTTAGAAAATGCAGAATCTTCGTTGAAGAGAATTGAAAGAATTCTAACTTTGAAAGGTGTCGATGGATTCGATACAAAGGATTACGAAGAGAGATTTATCACAGCAATGAACGATGATCTAGGAACCCCTTCTGCAATAGCTGTAATATTTGAATTAACTCATGATATAAATAAACATTTTTCTCAAACCAAAAAAGTAAATGAAGGAATAAATTTATTATACAAACTTGGATCTGTCTTAGGCTTCGATTTTGACAAATCAAATAATTTTGATGATAAAGAGATAAATAGAATGATAGAATCTAGAAACAGATTTAGAGAAGAAAAAAATTATCAAAAAGCGGATCTAATAAGAGATCAACTACTAGAAAAAGGAATTGAAATATTAGATTCTAAAGAAGGTACTCATTATAGAAAAATTTAGAAACGTACGTTTAAAACTGCGATAAATACAAAAATTATAATTAGAACAATAGTGAGCCTAAAGAGTATTTTTTCAAAACCTCTTCGAGACCTATATGAACCATCTGATTGACCAAAAAGTCCGGCATTACTTCCACGAGTTTGTAAAAGTATTGCTAGTATTATTATTATTGCTAAAATTAGCATTAAAATAGTAAACAAACTATCCAAAATTCATATCCTTCTTTCTATTTTTTTTTATCTAAAATTTTGTTTATTAAACTGTTTGACACACTAGGATCTGCTTGTCCTTTGGTTGCTTTCATCACTTGACCTAGTAAGAATTTTTTTGATTGTTCTTTACCAGATAAAAAATCTTCAACTGCTTTTGGGTTACTCTCAATTATATTATAAATGGTTGATTCAAGTTCATCTGTATCTGTGACGATTGACAAATTATTATCCTTTATAATTTTTTCTGGATTTTCTCCAGTATGCCACATCTGTTCAAATACATTTTTTAAAATTTTGTTGTTTATTTTATAGCTTTTATATTTACAACTACTTTTATAAATCATAATCAATTCTGCTAAGTCTTTTTCAGTAAACTTTATTTTGTTAAATTCCATACTTGAATTATTGTTTAGAAGACGATTAAATTCTCCGTTCATCAAATTTGCTAAATATTTTATTGTTTCGTTATTTTGAATTTTTTTTGGTAAAAAATTTATTGTTTTATCGAAAAAATCTGAGAAATTTATATCATTAGTTAACAATGATGCATCATAGTCATTTAATTGATAATTTTTAATATAATTTTCTTTTCTTTTCTGAGGTAGAACTGGGAGTTTATTTCTTATCTGATCAATCCAGGAAGATTTAATGGTTAATGGAGGAATGTCAGGTTCAGGAAAATATCTATAATCATTTGATTCCTCTTTGGTTCTTTGAGGAATAGTTTTTTTGCGTTCTTCTGACCATCCTCTGGTTTCTTGTATTATCTTTATATTATTTTCAATATCATGTATTTGGCGCTTTATTTCGTAATCAACAGCTTCAGCTACAGCAGATATCCTATTCATATTTTTTATTTCAACTTTGGTTCCTAATTTTTCTTCTCTTTCTTCTTTAACACTAATGTTCGCATCACATCTAAATGAACCTTCTTCCATGTTGGCAGATCCTACTTTAATGTATCTTATTATCTTCTGCAAACTTTCTATGTACTCTATCACTTCATCAGAAGAGCCAAGATCTGGTTCAGTTACTATCTCCATTAATGGTGTACCTGATCTATTTATATCTAATATGCTATATGAATTACCATTTGAGTTTATATGGGTTAATTTTGCTACATCTTCTTCCATATGGACACGATTAATTCTGATTTTTTTATTATTTTTCTTTTCAAGCATAATAAAGCCATTTATACATATTGGTTCATCAAATTGTGATATTTGGTATCCTTTCATTAGATCTGGATAAAAATATTGTTTTCTATCAAATTTTGTTGATTCAACAATTGAACAATCTAATGCAATACCTATTTTAATAGCACTTTCTACAGCTTTAATATTTACCACTGGCAGTGCTCCTGGAAGTCCCATAGTTGTAGGGTCTACTAAAGTATTAGGTTCAGAATTTTGATATTTAGCACTCGAAGAACTAAACATTTTACTGTTTGTATTTAGTTGAACATGAGTTTCTAAACCTATAACTGCTTTGTATGTCATATTTTAGATTTAATTGTATTTATGTAACAATTTTATTTTATATTAGATGTAAAAAATATTATAATAATAAGAGATACTATTTAATATAAATTTATAGAAAGTGTAACCAATGCCAACTCCAGAAAGTATATCACGAACCACTGATTTGCCAGATTCCGAATATAAATGGGGTTTTACAACTGAAATTGATACTGATTTAGCTCCCAAAGGAATTGATGAATCTATTGTCAAATTAATTTCTAATAAAAAAGGAGAACCTAAATGGATGCTTGATTGGAGACTAAGAGCATTTAGGCATTGGGAAAAAATAAATAAAGATCATAAAGAACCTACATGGGCAAAAGTTAATTATCCTCCGATTGATTATCAAGATATTTATTATTATGCAGCCCCAAAATCTATGACGAATGCCCCAAAATCACTCGATGATGTTGACCCTGAAATGATAGCAACATTTGAGAAATTAGGAATCCCTATACATGAAAGAGAAAAATTAGCTGGAGTAGCTGTAGATGCCATCTTTGATTCAGTTTCTGTTGCAAATACATTAGATGATCAATTAAAAGATAAGGGTATAATATTCTGTTCCTTCAATGATGCAGTAAAAAACCATCCTGATTTAATAAAAAAATATCTAGGATCAGTTGTCCCTTATTCAGACAATTTTTTTGCTACTCTTAATTCTGCTGTATTTACAGATGGGTCTTTTGCATATATCCCACCGGGTGTTAGATGTCCAATAGAATTAATGACTTATTTTAGGATCAATACGGAAGGTTCTGGTCAATTTGAAAGAACATTGATAATTGCAGATAAAGGTGCTTATGTATCTTATTTAGAAGGATGTACTGCTCCTTTTAGGAAAACTTCTCAACTACACGCTGCAGTTGTTGAATTAGTAGCTCTTGATGATTCAGAAATTAAGTATTCTACTGTACAAAACTGGTTCCCTGGAACTAAAGAAGGTGAGGGTGGAGTATATAATTTTGTCACTAAAAGAGGAAAAGCAAGTAAAAATTCTAAAATTTCATGGACTCAAGTAGAAACAGGATCAGCGATTACTTGGAAATATCCATCAGTTATTTTACAAGGAGATAATTCTGTGGGAGAATTTTATTCGGTTGCACTGACAAATAATTACCAGCAAGCTGATACAGGAACAAAAATGATCCATATAGGAAAAAATACTAAATCTACTGTTGTATCAAAAGGTATTTCTGCAGGAAAAGGTCAAAACACATACAGAGGACAAATAAAAATAATGCCTAATGCAGATGGAGCAATGAATCATACTCAATGTGATTCCCTTTTAATTGGCGACCAATGTGGAGCTCATACTGTTCCTTATATTGAAGTTAAAAATTCATCAGCTAGATTGGAACACGAAGCTTCTACTTCAAAAGTTTCAGCGGATCAGTTATTCTATCTAATGTCTAGAGGTTTATCTGAAGAAGAAGCTAACCATATGATTATTACCGGATGGAGTAAAGATGTTATTAAGGAATTACCATTTGAATTTTCACTAGAAGCAACTCAACTTTTGAAAGTAAGCCTAGAAGGTGCTGTTGGTTAAATGTAAATATAAATTCCATAATTAGGAGAAAATCTTTGTTAAATGTAAAGAATCTTAGGGTTAAAGTCGCGGAAAATAATGAATTAATTTTGAATGGCATAAATTTATCTGTGAAAAAAGGTGAAATTCACGCCATAATGGGTCCTAACGGATCTGGGAAAAGTACGTTTGCCAACGTTTTGGCAGGTAAACCTGATTATGAAATCGTTGAAGGAGAAATTGATTTCCAATCTAATTTAATTAACGATCTTCTTCCGGATGAAAGATCACATATGGGACTTTTTTTAGCATTCCAATATCCTTCTGAAATCCCTGGAGTACGTTCATTTCAAATGCTAAAAGCTTCTATCGATGCAAAAAAAGAGTATTACAAAGAAAAAAAACTTTCTGTTCGTGAATTCTCAAAATTATATGACAGCAAAGTAAAAGAGATGGGTATGGATATAGATTTAACTAAAAGGTCTCTTAATTTTGGTTTTTCTGGAGGAGAGAAAAAGAAAAATGAAATTTTACAACTTTCAATATTGGATCCAGCTCTAGCAATTTTGGATGAAACTGATTCTGGATTGGATGTAGATGCTTTAAGAACAGTTGCTGATGGTGTCAATGCAATGAGATCTGATGAAAGATCTTTTATAATTGTTACTCATTATCAAAGGATTTTGAATTATATCGTGCCAGATTTTGTTCATGTTCTTGTTGACGGTAAAATTGTAAAGTCTGGTACCAAAGATCTTGCTATAGATATAGAAAATAATGGTTATGAGAAAATTATTTCCGAGTTAGGAAGTTAATGTGCTATCAGATATAATTCTTAACAGATTTAAAAATCTCTATGAGCCTAATTCGAAATTTGATAAAAAAATCAAAGAAATTAAAATTGATGGTTGGAAAAATTTCAAAAACCATGGCCTTCCACCTAGCCCTCACACTTCAGAATTATGGAAATATACTAATTTTTCAAAACTGTATAATTCAGAGTTTTCTAAGACATCAAAAAAAAATTATGAGCATGAGTTTTATTCCTCTTTATTTAGTAAACAAACAGATTGGAATACAATTTTTATTGTTGATGGATTTTATGATGAAAAAAATTCTATTATTTCAAATGAAATAATTTTAGAAAATGCAGTAAATTTGAAAAATTTAAAATATTTAAATAAGCAATTTGGTTCCATTGCAATTAATTCAGAAAACGAAATGATAGCCTTAAACTCTTCACTTATGCAAGATCCAATTATAGTTTCAATAAAAAATTCTAACAAAGTAAATAACCTACAAATAATAATTGTTAATTCAGGTGAAAATTTTCACTCTAGTAGTTTTCCTCGATTATTTGTAGAATTTGCTCCTAACACTAAATCCAATATCGTAGAAATGTTTGCAAATTTTGCTGATAATAGTAATGAAAATTTGACTGTGCCAGTAATAGAATATCTTTTAGGAAAAAAAAGTGAAGTTTCTCATAAAAGAATTCAAATTGATCATGGAAATTCAAATTATTTTCAATTTGATAGAATTTTACAAAATGAAGAATCACAGTTTAAATCTACTTCCTTTTCCTTTTCTGGCCTATTATCAAGATATGATATACACTCTGATT
>Ga0257107_1000771_pt1 | contig 12183 bp, 7 predicted proteins | sample LP_taG_2_FD_190178 | JGI IMG/M metagenome (GOLD analysis project Ga0257107, IMG submission 190178) | Marine microbial communities from Northeast Subartic Pacific Ocean, Canada - LP_J_2011_P26_500m | ecosystem: Environmental > Aquatic > Marine > Oceanic | place: Canada: Northeast Subartic Pacific...
AGCCGCTCAACCGCTTCTGAGGCTAACGGTCCATTATTCGCACGCTGAAGTCGTTGAAGGATCTGTGCTTCCCGCTCTGGTCGATAGACAATGTCAGCTTTCTGACCAGGCTTTTGGTCGCCCACCTTCATTGCCGTTCGAGCACGCTCATTAAACAATTTCAACAAACTGTCATCGATCTGATCGATCTCGCTCCGCAGATATTCGATGTCTTTTGTGTCGGTCATTTGTCTATGAGCACTATGTTTAATATCGGCCAATCCAGATCGTTCGCTTGTAACCTAAGCTACCAGCGAAAACTAATATAGCCCCTTCTCCACGGCTAAGTTTCTATTTCTGGTTCAGTGCCTGTAGAGTCAACGACCAGACCTAAGCTAATCAAGTCCTCGCCGTCAGCCAGTCTAATCAGTCGAACCCCTTGGGTATTACGCCCCAACTCTGAAATACCGTCAACACTGGTGCGAACCAGTCGTCCGCCATCCGTCAACAACATCAGCTCATCTTCTGGTGAAGCCAAAACCGCGCCGATCAACGACCCGTTTCTCTTGCCATTCTGAATTGCAATTACACCTTGCCCGCCCCGACGTTTACGTGGGAATGCCTTGACCGCAGTACGTTTTCCATAGCCACGAGCGGTTGCCGTCAACACCGTTTTATCCAGTTCATTTTGGTCAACAACCAACATAGAGATCAGACGTTGATCAGGTTTTAGGGCTATCCCTTTTACCCCACGAGCTGATCGACCCATAACCCTGACATCAGTCTCTACAAAGCGTATTGACTTTCCGGAACAGCTAAACAAAAGCAAGTCAGAGTTTCCCTGCGTCATACCGGCACTCACTAGCTCATCTCCCTCCGACAACGTGAGTGCACGCAATCCCGACGGCCTGGGTCTCGAAAAAGATTCGAGACTACATTTCTTTACAATGCCCTCGGCCGTTGACATAAATACGAATTGGCCTTGTAGATCCTTACTCAGCGGCAAGAAGGCAGTTATACGCTCTTGTGCGTCCAAAGGTAGAAGATTAACAAGGGGTCGACCTCGTGCTTGCCGCCCAGCCTGAGGCAATTGATAGACACGTAACCAATAGACTTTTCCATAGTTAGAAAAACAAAGAATGGTATCGTGTGAATTTGCAACGAACATTGACTTTACAAAGTCGTCCTGCTTGGTGCGGGTTGCAACTCTGCCTTTGCCACCTCTACGTTGAGCGTGATAATCAGACAATGGTTGCGCCTTTGCGTACCCTTCCCCTGATAGTGTTACTACCATCTCTTCGCGAACAATCAGGTCTTCTTCATTCAAATCAAGATGAGTCGCCAAGATCTCAGTGCGCCGATTGTCACCATAGTTTTCTTTAATTTCCTGTAGCTCGCTCTCTACAACAGCCACCAAACGGTCCGGTCGCTCAAGAATATCCAGTAGATCGCGAATTACTAACAAGTTGTTCTCGTATTCAGATTTTATTTTTTCTTTTTCTAACCCAGTTAAACGGTGCAGTCTGAGGTCTAGAATCGATTGTGCTTGTGCCTGTGTCAATCGATAACCGTCTTCCTTCAATCCTTTTTCAGGATCCATATCATCCGGACGGGAGATCGCCGAATCACCCAGAGTGGTCAGTTCGCTCACAAGTGCAGCATCCCACAACGTTGAAATAAGTTGATTCCTCGCAGCCGTGGGGTCAGACGCCGCTTTTATCATTTCTATGACCTGGTCGATGTTAGCCAAGGCTACTGCCAGCCCTTCAAGGGCATGAGTTCTGGCTCTTGTTTTCCTCAAGTTGAATATGGTCCGACGGGTAACAACCTCGCGGCGGTGTTGCAAGAAACATTCCAGCAACTCCTTTAAATTAAATAGCTTTGGCAGGTTGTTACTCAGCCCAACCAGGTTTATGCCGAAAACTGTCTGTAATTGAGTGTGCTGATACAAATTGTTGAGAATAATTGCCGGCACCTCACCACGCTTGAGTTCGATGACCATTCGCATCCCAGACTTGTCAGACTCGTCTCTAAGTCCACTAATGCCACTGACCTTTCCTTCTTTCACCAGTTCGGCAATCTTTTCAAGAAGCCTTGCTTTGTTTACCTGGTAGGGCAATTCCGTCACTACAAGACTTGAGCGTTGACTGTCTTTTTTCTCCTCAATTTCGACTCTGGAGCGTATATGGACCCTGCCCCTCCCAGTCTCATAGGCCTGCCTAATACCACTATGCCCGTTAATAATGGCAGCTGTGGGGAAATCCGGTCCGGGTAACACCTCCATTAACTGGTCAATCGACGCGTCAGGTTCACGAATAAGCAGTAAGCACGCTTCTATGGTTTCTGAGAGATTATGCGGTGGTATGTTGGTCGCCATACCCACCGCAATCCCAGATGAACCGTTAACCAGAAGATTGGGGAAACGTGCCGGGAGTACCGCGGGTTGTGTCTCCGATTCATCGTAGTTTGGATAAAAGTCGACCGTTTCTTTATCGAGATCATCAAGCAACTCGTGCGCAAGGCGCGATAGGCGTATCTCTGTGTAGCGCATGGCGGCGGGAGAGTCCCCATCTACTGAACCAAAATTTCCCTGACCATCCACAAGGGGATAGCGCAGCGAGAATGGCTGGGCCATACGAACAATCGTGTCGTAAACCGCAGTATCGCCGTGCGGGTGATACCTGCCAATGACATCACCTACGATGCGTGCTGATTTTTTGTAAGCTTTATTCCAGTCGTTACTTAATCCCGACATAGCGTACAAAACTCGCCGGTGTACTGGCTTGAGGCCATCACGAACATCTGGTAGGGCACGGCCTACGATGACACTCATTGCATAGTCTAAATAAGACTGACGCATCTCCTGTTCGAGATTCGAAGTTATGGTTTCTTTGGCAATATCATTCATCTGCACTACTCAACTTGAAGTTCCTACGACAGTATTACGAATGCCCGCTAGAGGGCTAAAATCGATTGAATTTACAGGCCAATTTGAGCCCCTTTCGGGACCAAAATCAGGCACTTATTTTACCACAAAACCAGGCTCAACCGCGGCATTTACAGGAGACAAATCTCAACACTATGCGATTCAGTCTGCGGTTTTTTAACGTTCAGAATAGAGACAACCAACAAGTAAGATACCCTTAAAACAGTACCCCGATTGCTCCTTCGCACAACGTCGTCAGTTTGCCGATCCATGGCATCAATACGACCACAGCAAGGCCATTAATCGTAAGCAGAATTCGAGCATCTTGTTTCGGCCTGAACTGCAACCCTGGATGAGATGTTGCGAGATCATCAAAATACATCACCTTTACGATTCGAAGATAGTAAAACGCACCAATTACAGATAAAACAACGGCCACTACCGCGACCCAGGTCATACCTGCATTCACTACCGCCTGTAATACTGATAACTTGGCATAGAATCCAATAGTGGGTGGTATCCCCGCAAGAGAAAACATCAACAGAAGCATAATGAACGCAGCCCAGGGGTGAGATTGGTTCAACCCCGAATAGTCCTCAATTAAATCAGCTTCCACGCCCTCGCTCGACAAAGCCAGTATGACCCCAAAAGCTCCCAAGGTAACCGCCGCGTAAATCAATATATAGGCCATAGCGGACGCATAGCCGGACGCCTCCCCAGTAAAAATTCCAAGTAAAAAGAAGCCGACATGAGCAATTGCCGAATAGGCCAGCATGCGTTTGATATTGCTTTGTGCGATAGCAATGATGTTGCCTAGAGCTAGAGAGATTATAGAGACCACGAGCAGCATCCCCTGCCATTCGGTAGCGAGCGATTCAAGCCCATCTGCCAGAAGTCTGAGTATGATTGCAAAGCCCGCAAGCTTTGGCGCTGTCGCCAGGTATACCGTGCTTGACGTTGGTGACCCCTCGTAAACATCGGGCACCCACATATGAAAAGGCACCGCGCCCATCTTGAACAAAAGTCCAACCAGAACCAGTATCAGCGCCATGGTTCTTGGTAGCGTGCTCCCGTCATGGCGCACTATCGATGCTGACAGTTCGTTTATGTATAGCGTCCCGGTGAGCCCATAGAGCAGCGACATGCCGTACAGCAATATCCCGGAAGCCAGTGCACCCAATACAAAGTATTTCATGGCGGCTTCTGACGCAGCCGTCGAATCGATCCTCAAAGCCACCATCGTATACAGGCACAACGCGAGCAATTCCAGACCCACGTAGAGAGACAGCAGATGATTTGAAGCCGTCATCACCATCATTCCGACAACTCCGAATAACGCTAGCGCAAAAAACTCGCCTTTCCACAGTCCTCTAACATCCGCATAACCTCGACTGTAGACCAGAACAAATCCGGTCGAGATACAAATGCCTACCTTCAAGATAGCCGACAGACTGTCCATCAACACCAGGCCATTGAATCCATAGACCGGAGCTGGCTCAGAATAAACGATGCTCAGACCAGCACCTACCATCAAGGTTACCAACGACAAGCCATATCCAAACTTCTTCTTTTTCGTTGCAGGTAAATATAGATCCAGGACAAGAATAAAGCAGGCCATGAGGGCTATTACGATCTCAGGCAGTACTACTAGGATATCTTGGTTAGTCATGATTGCTAGAGCTTTGAAATCGCAGCATGTTGCAGCAGATTCTCGACAGTCGAATGCATGACCTCAAGTAGTGGCATTGGATAAATACCCAATCCGAGCACACAAACCGCCAATACGCCTAACACAAGTTTCTCGCGCCCATTGACATCGACCAATGCTTTTACTTTCTCGTTGGTAATCTCGCCATAGAGGACCCTTTTGATCATCCAGAGTGTATAGGCTGCACCGAGAACAAGCGTGAGACCCGCAACAGCTGCGTACCAACCGTTGACCCTGAAGCTGCCCAGGATTACTAGAAATTCCCCCACGAACCCTGAAGTGCCTGGTAGGCCGGCATTCGACATCGCAAAAAACACTAGAAATACGGAAAACACTGGCATGGTATTGGCCACACCACCATAGCTATCGATCTCCCTAGAATGCATTTGATCATAGAGAACACCAACACACAAAAATAAGGCTCCGGAAATAAAGCCGTGAGAGATCATTTGCACAATGGCGCCTTCCATACCTTGTGTATCGAATATAAAGAAACCTAACGTCACAAAGCCCATGTGTGATATCGACGAATACGCAATTAATTTCTTCATATCTCGCTGCACCAGGGCCACTAGTGCAATGTAGACCACAGCGATCAATGACAGCCCTATAACCCATATGGCGAGCTCAGAAGAAGCGTCTGGGGTAATCGGAATACTGAACCGAAGAAATCCGTAAGCACCCATTTTTAGAGTAATGGCGGCCAAGATTACAGACCCCCCCGTGGGGGCCTCCACGTGAGCATCAGGTAGCCACGTATGTATCGGAAACATGGGCACCTTTACGGCAAACGCCGCGAAGAATGCTAAAAATATTAGAACCTGTGTGGAATAGGTTAATGGTGTTGCATGAAACGATGCTATGTTGAAGGTGTGATCTGATGTGAAATACAAATAAATAATGGCCACGAGCATCAGTAGAGATCCAACCAACGTATACAGAAAAAACTTTATGGCTGCATAAACCCGGTTTGAACCACCCCAAACTCCGATAATCAGAAACATCGGAATCAGCATGGCCTCCCAAAAGAGATAGAAAAGAATGGCATCCATCGAACTAAAAACACCGATCATTAGCCCTTCCATAATCAGGAAGGACGCCATGTATTGAGCGACTCTTTTGGTAATTACCTCCCACCCGGCTATCACTACAATGATCGTTAGCAAGGTCGTCAGAATAATCAGCGGCATAGAGATACCATCGACGCCAAGAAAGTACTGGATGTGTAGGCTCTCGATCCATTCGTACTGTTCGACAAACTGCATACTCGCTGTAGTAATGTCAAAATCAGCATATAACGACAACGACAACAAAAATGTACCCCCGGAAAACCCGAGCGCTATCTTTCTGGCTAACTGAGCATTACGATCACCGCCAGTCGACAAAATCAATATTCCACCCAAAATCGGTAACCAGATCAAAATACTGAGGATATTGGGAGTCATACTGACAATCACGCTTCAGACCGCCTCATGACCACAGACCCCAGGACAAGAATGCGACCAAGCCAATGATCATGACGAATGCATAGTGATAAACATAACCGGTCTGCAGTCGCTTCAAAATACGTGAAAACCATCCAATCATGTTTGCAGTCCCGTTTACCGCAAACCCGTCTATCAGCGCAACATCTGTCCGCTTCCAGAGCCACTCTCCTAGGCGGACGCCACCAGATGCGAATAGCCACTGATAAAGCTCATCAAAACCGTATTTCCTATGCAGTATTCTGTAGATGAGGCTCAGCCTCTGAGACACGTTGCCGGGTAGTGAGGGAGCACCAACGTAGAAAATCCATGCCAGAACAATGCCTCCCAAAGCCAACCAGAGCGGTGCTGCAAAAAAGCCATGAGCCATCAGTCCCACCGCTGTCACATGATCACCTTCTCCCGCTGAGGGACCCTGAGCTACAGCGTCCCCTAAAAAGTGCCCGCCCAATACACTTTCAACCAAAAAACCACCAGACAACAACGAAGGAATAGCCAGCAGGACCAGCGGCACCGTAATCACCCATGGACTTTCTTTAAGGTGTGAGCGCGCTTGTTTGTCCATACGCGGCTCCCCATGAAATACCATGAATATCAGTCGGAATGAATAGAACGCTGTTACAACAACACCCCCGAGGACAGCAGCATAGGCTAACCCCGCGCCAGGTATGTTGGAGTGATGCACTGCCTCGATAATTGCGTCCTTTGAGAAAAACCCGGAAAACGGCGGTATCCCTGCCAGTGCAAGACTGCCTATGACTGACGTGATGTAGGTAATGGGCATGTAGTGGCGAAGCCCACCCATTCGCCGCATATCCTGTTCATGGTGCAGCGCAATGATGACCGACCCAGCAGCGAGGAAAAGAAGCGCCTTGAAAAATGCATGGGTTGCAAGGTGAAAGATTGCGACTGAGTAGGCTGATGCCCCAAGTGCTACCGTCATGTAACCCAGCTGCGACAGCGTTGAATAGGCAACTACCCGCTTAATATCGTTCTGTACCAGTCCAACCAGGGCCATCAAGAACGCGGTTAATCCACCAATAACCAGAATCACAGATGATGCTGTCGTTGAAAGCTCGAACAATGGCGACATTCTTGCGACCAGGAATATTCCGGCAGTCACCATCGTCGCCGCGTGGATCAGGGCTGAAATCGGCGTTGGGCCTTCCATAGAATCTGGCAGCCAGACATGTAATGGGACCTGTGCAGATTTGCCCATCGCCCCAACAAAAAGTAAGAGGCAGATCAGTGTTATCCAACTCCATTCATAACCGAGTGCCCCGGTTACCACTGCATTTTGCTTTTCGGACGCGGCAGCAAATACAGCGCTATAGTCCAGTGTGCCGAACAAGTACATTACTGCGGCTATGCCCAGGATAAACCCCAAGTCACCCACCCGATTAACCAGGAACGCTTTGAGATTCGCTACAACCGCAGATTCTCGTTTAAACCAGAACCCAATGAGCAAGTAAGACACCAGACCCACCGCTTCCCACCCAAAAAAGAGTTGTAGAAAATTGTTCGCCATGACCAGCATCAACATGGCAAAAGTAAACAATGCGATATAACAGAAAAACCTGGTGTATCCCGAGTCATCCTGCATATAGCCTATGGTATAGATATGCACCATCAGCGAAACGAAGGTAACAACGGCCATCATGACCGCTGACAGGTGATCAATCAGGAAACCAACTTCAAAAGATACGCCCCCGCTTGTTCCCCAGGTGTATATAGAGCCGTTAAATGAGTGTCCGTCCAGCACATCGAACAGAACGACAACCGAGAGCACAAACGAAAGACCAACTCCTGTTATTGTGATGCGATGTGTTGCCTTGTTACCAATTTTATTCCCCCAGAACCCCGCAATAATGGCAACTACAAGACAGGCTAACGGGATTAGTAAATAGATCATCTTCATGAATTAGTCATCATCCACGCAACTGATCTAAATCTTGAACATTTATTGACCGACGATTACGAAATAAAACAATTAGTATCGCCAGTCCAATCGCCGCTTCCGCTGCAGCCACTGTCAAAATAAAGAACACAAATACCTGTCCTGCCAAGTCGTCCAGGTAATAGGAAAACGCAACGAAATTCATATTTACAGCCAGCAGTAGTAACTCTATAGCCATAAGAATGATTACGAGATTCTTACGATTCAGGAATATACCAACAACACTGAGGGCAAAAAGAATCACTCCAAGAATCAAATAATGCGATAGGGAAATCATTTGTTGATCTCCGGTCGTTTTTCTGACGGCATACTGACTATACGAAGACGATCCGACTTGCTGACTTTGACTTGCTCGGAAGGAGATTGGTAACGGGTACCTGGCCGGCGACGCATCGTCAATACTATGGCGGCGACTATTGCAACGAGCAGAATGAGACCCGCAACTTCGAATGCGAAAACATAGTCGGTATATAAGACAAGCCCCAACTCTTTCGTGTTACTGTAATCGGGACCATGGCCAACTGGCCGTGGTAATGATTGTGAGTCGAAACGATCTGACATCATCACCACTGCGAACTCAACAACCATAACGCCAGCAACCAGGGCACCGACCGGAAGATTTCGAGAAAACCCTTCCCGCATCCTTTCAATATCGATGTCTAGCATCATGACCACAAATAGAAACAACACCATAACGGCACCGACGTAAACTAGTACTAAAGCAATGGACAAAAATTCAGCTTCCAGGGTCATCCAGATACAGGCCGCGCTGAAAAAGGACAAAACAAGAAACAACGCGGCCTTTACCGGATTTCTAATCGTGACTACCATTGCCGCAGACACGACCAACACGGTTGCGAAGAAGTAGAACAGTATAGAAACCAGAGACATACAGTAACCCAGTCTTACGTTTTCTATCTATATGCCGAATCTTGCTGACGCGCGGACGCAATTTGCGCTTCGTATCGGTCGCCAAGATTGAGAAGGTCAATTTTCGTGACCACACCGGACTCACCCGATTCAAAATGGTATTCATCGATGTCCGTAAGGACGATCGAGTCAACGGGACAAGACTCCTCACAGAATCCACAGTAAATACATTTGAACAGGTCGATGTCGTAACGAGTTGTCCGACGGGTTCCGTCCTCTCTTTCTTCCGAATCAATCGTAATGGCGAGTGCCGGACAAACCGCCTCACAGAGTTTGCAACCGATGCAGCGCTCCTCTCCATTGGGATAGCGACGAAGTGCATGCAATCCTCGAAAGCGGGGTGACTTAGGTGTTTTCTCTTCGGGATATTGAATCGTAAATTTCTTCTTGAACATATATCGGCCAGTAACACCCAAGCCTCTGACCAGTTCAGTTAGCCCCCAAGTGTTTACAAACCGCTTAATTACTGACATTTGCCCTGCCTATGAAAAAATGAAACCGAACGGCGTAAAGAATTTGAACGCCCCGATAACCGCTATCCAGATAAGTGTCACTGGGATAAACACCTTCCAACCAAGGCGCATGATTTGGTCATATCGATACCTGGGAAAGGTCGCTCTAAACCATAAGAACAAAAATGCGACCACAGAGAGTTTCGCTAAAAACCAGAACACGCCTGGCACCCAGATAAACGGTGGAAAATCAAACGGTGGATTCCACCCGCCTAGAAATAGAATTACCGTTAATGCCGAGATCATCAGCATATTTGCGTATTCCGCGAGGAAAAAAGCAGCAAAACCCATTCCTGAATACTCCACATGAAACCCTGCCACAATCTCGGATTCACCTTCCGCAACGTCAAACGGCGCCCTGTTAGTCTCGGCTACGCCTGAGATCAGATACACCAGAAATAGTGGAAATAGTGGCAGGAAGAACCACTGATGTAGGCCACCAGACTGTGCCTGAATAATGGTGTTGAGATTTAAACTGCCAGCCACCATGAGTACTCCGACCAATGCGAAACCCATCGCAATTTCGTAAGCAACAATCTGCGCTGCCGAGCGCATTGCACCTAAAAATGCATACTTAGAGTTCGAGGCCCAACCAGCAATGATGACGCCATAAACGCTCATAGAAGTCAGCGCTAACACATAAAGCAAACCAGCATCGATATCAGCCAAAACCAGCGTTCCCGAAAAAGGAATTACCGCCCACGCGGCAAAGGCCGGAGTCACAGCAAGCACCGGAGCGATAAGAAAGAGATATTTATCGGACTTGCTGGGTATGATCATTTCTTTAAACATCAACTTCAGAACATCCGCTATAGGTTGCAACAAACCTCTGGGACCGACACGATTCGGCCCGACTCGGACGTGCATATACGCAATGACTTTTCTTTCTGCGAGCGTGTAGTACGCGACCGCAATAATGAGCGGCACAACGATAAAACCGATCTTAATGCCGAGTTGCAAGATCAATGGCAAAGTGCCCCAAGTTGTCCCAATCCAGCTCATCTGTTACTCCATCGCTTGAACCACAACCACGGAGACTGAACCGAGAACCGACGTTTCAGAAAGCCCTGTTGGCACGTATACAGTGCCACGAGGCACACGATCATCAAGTTGGACCGGAAGCATGACTTCGCCGGCCTCTGAGCGCACTGCTAATCGGTCCCCTTGTTTAAAACCCAGCTCCTCCAATTCTTCTGCACAAGCGAGCAATACCACAGTATCCGCATCCTTGGTCGATTGCAGCGCTGTGGCACGACGTACTGTGGGGTCTACGCTATACACTGGTACATCGATAATTCGATCCAGCTGTTTGCCGTTCTTGAGTTCAGCCGATTGAGTAACAACATGATTAATTGCTTGTAGATCCGGTTTGTAGCGTACGCTTATTGGTTCCGATAGATCGTAAACCTCTTCAAGTTCAGCGATAATCTCCTTGGAACTGACGTGTTCAAATCCATCCAGTTTTAGGAAATTTCCAAGCACCCGTAAAATTTTCCATCCTGGTCTGGACTGACCCATCGGCTTTACCGCGGCGCTGGCGAACTGGGCTAGGCCTTCACAATTAACATACCCGGCATCAATTTCCGTAAAAGCAGCAAGAGGAAACACGACATCCGCCTGCACGGGCACCGCGGAACGAAAAGTGGAGAAGCTCACAACGAGCTCTGCTTCGTTTAGCGCATTATCCAACGCCACTGGATCAGAATAATCGTTGCTAACCTCAACACCATACAAAACATAAGCTTTAAGACGCTCATCGATCATTTTTTTGCAATTTAACCCCGGCGAAGAATCCGAACGTCCGCCGGGTAGGCGGTGCGGCACACACCCAGCAACCCACCCTGCCACGCCATTAGCATCTGGCAACAAGGCTATCCGAATTCCGCAGTTCTCTCCCAGCCAAGATGTAATCTGTCGAAGCATACTGGCATCCGGATGATTCATTCCAATTTGTCCTAAAAGAATGAGTGCATCTGTACCGTTTCTAATCAAGCTATTTGCGATAGCATCAGCATCTGCTCCAGATTCATGTCGTGCTGCGAGCTCAACAAGATGCATAGGCAGCAGATCTGCCTTCCCTGTTGCCATTGCGATTTTTCGGGCAATACTCGCCAAAACGATTGCCATCATTGACGGCTTTACGATCATTTCTTGGGTCGTTGTAAAATTATGATTGAACGACATTGGATTGAGAACGGCGATCTCACCGCCCTGCTGCGCTAATCGACGCAGTCTCAGCGATATCAACGGGAGCTCTTTCCGGATATTCGAACCTACGACCAGTACGCCACCGAGCTCTTGAAACTTTGATAGGGGTGTATCGGTACCTGGACACACTGGCGCTGCCAGATCATCTCGGAAATCTTGTTGCCGTAATCTATGATCAACGTTGGATGAGCCCAGCGCTCGCAATATTTTCTGTAAGAGAAAAAATTCTTCTAACGACGCTGTTGGAGACGCAATTGCACCGATTTCCTTCCCAGACCAAGATTCTTTAATTTGTAGTAGTTTCGACGAAACTAATTCTAATGCCTCAGTCCACTCGATCTCCTGATAATTCTCACCCCGTCGAACAAGTGGCATGGTCAGCCGATCACTACAGTTAACACTCTCATAACTGTACCGGTCGCGGTCCGAAAGCCAGCATTCATTTACCGCCTCGTTGTCACGCGGCAATACTCGCTTAA
>Ga0257107_1000776_pt1 | contig 12142 bp, 18 predicted proteins | sample LP_taG_2_FD_190178 | JGI IMG/M metagenome (GOLD analysis project Ga0257107, IMG submission 190178) | Marine microbial communities from Northeast Subartic Pacific Ocean, Canada - LP_J_2011_P26_500m | ecosystem: Environmental > Aquatic > Marine > Oceanic | place: Canada: Northeast Subartic Pacific...
ATGCTTCAAACTTAGATACGCTTTTTATAAACTCTGAGTGGAATTGATTAGTGCCTCGATAGCTCAGCCTGGTAGAGCGAACGCCTCGTAAGCGTTAGGTCGCGAGATCGAATCTCGCTCGAGGCTTCTATAAAATTAATCTAAGTATTATTTGATCTTAAAATATAGTTGTCTAGCAATTCATCTGTTGTTTCATATGGTGGACTAGATGGTGTAAAAATTCTAAAAATTTTACAGATTATTTTATTTATGATATCTGTTTCAAAACAACTATCAGTTTTGGTATCTGAGTTTATTACAACATTTTCCAATGTTGAATTTTTAATGTATACTTGTCTTAAATCTGCATCAGAAAAATCTACATTTGTCAAGTCAGCACCACCAAAATCAGTACTAAACAGATTTGCACCACGTAAATTTGCATTTATCAAAGTTGCGGAATTTAAATATGCATTTGAAAGATCTGCATCACTTAAATCTGAATTAGTAAAATCAGCATCTCTTAAAACTGCATTATGAAATTTAATTTTGGAAAGATCTCTATCGTTTAGTTTAGCATGACTTAAATCTACACCTTCAAAAAATCCAGCAGAAAGATTGACTTCGGTTAAAATCACTTTGTGCATTATTGAACCGCCAAAATTTGCTCCATCTATTTGTGAAAAACTCAGATCCGCGTTTTCAAGCTTTGCTCCAAATAGCTTTGCTCCAAATAGTTTTGAATTTTTTAGATTTGCATTTTTTAGATTGGCCCCAGAAAGATCTGCACCAGATAAGTTTGCGTTGGATAAATCAGCTCCCTCTAGATCAGCTCCAATCAAGTTTGCACCTAACAAATCACTGCCAGACAAGTCAGCATTTGTCAAGTCAGCATAGGAAAAATCAACTTCTGACATGCTGGAATTTTGTAGATTTGAGTTTGAGAAATCAGTTCCACTAAGTGTTGATTCTGAGAAATTAATTCCGCTTGCGTTAGCACCTGAAAAGCTTTCACCCGAAAAATTACTTTTTTTCTGTAGTTTTTTTGCATTTGAAGAAACTTCATTTTTAAATTCTTCAAAAATTATTCCTGTAATGTTTGCACCTTCTGTATCAGCCTGATCAAGTTCGGTACCTGATAGTTTTACTTTTTCAAGATTAGCATATTTTAAATTTGCATTTATTAGATTAGCTTTCCTTAAATCTGCTCCAGTTAAATCAGCACCCTCTAAATTGGCAGCAGATAGGTTTGCTGATCTAAAATTCATACCGCTCAAGTTCTGATTAGATAAATCGACACCAGATAAATTCGCACCTTTTAAAAGTGCATTTGAAAGATCTGCGTTCTCTAATTGTGCAAATACTAGATTAGAATATGCAAGATCTGCTCCTGAAAGGTTTGTTTTAAAGAAAATTTTATCCGATAAATTCTGTCCACAAAAATTTGCCTTTCTGGCATCTACATTAGTAAATTCAGTATCTGCTAAAATTGTTTTGTATAGTTTTGCGTACTGTAGTTTTGCATTATCTAGTTTGGCAGATTCCAAAATTGCATCACGTAAATTTGCTCCGCTTAATATTGCATCTGTTAAATCTGCCTTGTATAGATCTGCTTCTCTCAAATTAACTCCATAAAGAATTGCACCTCTCAAATTAGCTTCCCTCAAATCTGCTCCAGTTAGATCAGCACCTCTTAAATCAGCTTCTGAGAGATCAGCTTGTCTTAGATCTACATTACGTAAGTTAACACCCACTAGTACACAGCCAGATAAATCTTTGATACGATCTGCCGAAATTGTATTTTCTACTTTTAATTTATCACATTCCACTATACTATCTTGTGCTGATGAATATTGAATATACTCAGCATCATATACATATGTGAAAATTATTGTTATAGAAAAAACTAGTAGTAATGAACATAAACCACCATAAATATAGTTACTAACCACTTTATTCCTAATTGATTTAGAACTATTAAGTTATGTTGATCTTTGTTCTGTACATGAATTTATAATTATAATTTTAAAACTATTTAGTTTTATCAGAGAAAGTTTCTATATCTGTTTCAAGTTCTTCGCCTAGTCCTTTCCACCAGTCATTAGCTTGTTGTGTCATGCTCCCTATGAATTAAACCCAATTACTCCTTTATAGATCATTCGGTTTGTTTAGTTTCATCAATAATTATTATGATCTAACAGCTAAGTGTTTTTTTTTCTTTTTTTCATGTAGTTTCTATAGATGATTATTCCCATTGCACCTGCTGCACAACTCCAAAATATTGGCCATCGAAGTTCTGATTCGGTCATTCCAATAAATGAGTAAACAGTTCCTCCAATCAATAATAGTCCAACTATTTCTAAAATTTTTCCCAATCTAATATGTAACACATCAAAAAGATATATTGGTTTGTGATCACACATTCGCATGGATAAATATCTCTTGGTGATTTTGGGTGTTTTGATGATCGGAATACCAATAGCATTTGTGTCACCAGATACGGGAGAACTTAGATCACAACCACTTATTGGATTATTTTATGTGTCTATTGGTGGCATAATTGCGATTATTATTTACGGTTCTTATAAAGCGAAGAAAGAAAGACAGAAAGCTAATAGAGAAAGAAGAAGAAAAACTAAGAAATAACTTTTACATTTCTAATCCAAAAGACTCTGCAACATCTGAAAATTTCCTATATTGTTCAAGATATTGTTTACCTTTTGGGGTAATCACAAATGTATTTCTGCCATCATATTCAATTTTGTTGACTAGTCCTGCTCCAGTTAGATTTTTCACAAATTTTTCTAATCTTGAATGTGAAAGATTAGCCTTCGATAACAGTGAGGTGGTTTTAATCCCTTGTTGTCCGCATTCATCTGTTGCAACCAAAAGATCTGCTACAATTTGCATGCTTGTACGATAAACTACCACGTTGTATTAACCAATTTCTCTGATATAAGGGTATTACTCAAAATTATGATCATATACATATACGCTTGACCTAATTTTGTTATATTGTCTTCAGACTCTCCAGTTAAATGGTTTGATGACTTGGTAGGTGTTGCCTATCGTTATTATGATCTACGGATGAACGTGGTACCACTGCTTAATGATTTTAAAGAAGCACAGAGCTTTTGGCGGGAAACGATCAAATGGTGGAACGATCACTCGATCAAAATTCGTTTTGTTGAAATCGGAAACACCTACTGGTTTATCATGGGTGCAGAGACAATCAGAGTAGAAAATAATAGATTTCTTTTCAAAGTTCTGCCAATATCCTCGCATTATGAACGGTTCAAAAAAGGTCATGAGGGCACTGCATATCTTAGGTTGGGCGTTTACACAAAAAAATACAAAAAAGATGTCAAAAATGATGCAAAATGTGATTGCGGTCATGTCAAAGAGGATCATGCTGAAGGAAAAGAAGATGATAGTTGCCTTTTCGAGGATTGTGATTGTAAAAAATTTGAAACCTTTCAGATAAACCTGCTAAAAAAGAAAAAAACTGTTACTGACATCAAATTTCTCACAGAGGTTGAGATAAAGGAAGATGTACTTGCTTGGAATTGCTTATCTGTTAACAAATATGCTAAGAATGCAAAAGACGTTGATGAATGAATTATTACTAGTCTGAAATATTTACTCTCTCATGCTTGCCAGGATAAAACTCGGCAAGTTTTTTTGAATAGCATTTACCACACAGGTGTCCATCTATATGCCATTCTTCCATAGGTCTGTAAAATTGTTCCATACTTTCATTACATATTGCACAATTATCCTTACTTTTCATGTACAATAGCACTTTTTTAATTCATTATAAAAACTATATTTTGTTATATAGAAGTTTTTTTTATAAATTACCGGTAGGTGTCTGGTCATTGTAAACCTCCTGCAAGAAGTTTCTTGGCTGGATGTCTACCTTTCTTGAGGATTATTTGATTATATATCAGAAAATATTTTTTTAATATAGTCTATTTCTTCCTGTTCTTGTCTAATTTTTGAATCGATTACTTCCAACATAGATTTGCCGTAGACCTGATTTGAGAAAAAATTATGAGCAGTGTTAGCCTCATCTATCTTTTCTTCAACTTTAGAATCTTCAAGGAATTTTGTTACAACCTTGTCGGTAGTTTTTAGAATTTTTGAGAACAATCCAATATTTTGAATCATCTTTTCTAGTTCAGAGATATCCTTCTTAAAATCATCATTTTTTCCTAGAATATTTTTATGAATTATTCTTGCAGTGACTGCAACAAAAAGATTCTGCGCATATTTCTTGTATCGGTTTTGCGCGCTACTTCTATCATAACCTAATTCATTTTTAGCATATTCACGAATTAAGTGTGGAAATAGGAAGTATCTATAATCACATTCTAGCTCATCATCAAAAACAGTTTCATATTTTGCACCTTTTGGGAGATATTTTCCTATGCCGCCATACACATCATTTGGTTTTTGTTCAAAATATGAGACCATTGATGCAATCGCAGTGTCATCTTTGATTCTACATTTTTCTTTTTTATCTGAAATGTATTTGTTGTAAATCTCATTACCATTGAATTTGGCTTTTTCCGAAGATGGAAGGTTCAGCCAAGAGCCCTGTTGATGTTCATAGAAATATCCTATCCTTTGTAACATGGAATGTATTGCTATATGATAATCCTCTAGCGAGACATAATCTTTACCTTTAATGGCATTCTGGGAGTTCCTGTACTTTGTGATATTTCGCTGATGTTTCTCATCTTTGGTTTTGATAATGGTAACCAAAACTTCTGCATCTAGGTTGGTTGTCTTCTTCTTTCTATCAAGAATGCTCTTAGATGTTTGTGCACCATTGACAATTTGTGCTCCTCCTAGGCTAAGCTGATTATTTTTCATCGAGTAATTATCCACAGTTATGGTAATCCCATTATTCCACTCAAAGAAATTATGAGGATATTCTTCCAGAGTTTTTGTAATTCCTTTGTTAATTGATCCTTTTCCGCCAAGGTGTTTTCTAATATTTGACTCGAAGGCATAATGTTCATTCCTTTCCACAAAATCTGCATAGTCAAATGCAGAAACAATGCAGCATAATGCATTATTATGTTCAAGACATTTTAAAATCCTTAAACTAGACTTTTCACCTTTGGCTGGTTTCTTAATACGTTCCCACAATATTTGATAGACTTGCTCTTTTCCCACAACCTTTACTTCACCACTTTCATACTCATCTACATTATTATCAGTCACGTAAACTAACTCTGTCTTCATATTTTTCTCATGGAGATGCTTCCAAAGATATTGTAACTCATCTCGTCTGATCTTTGATTGTTCTAATTTTTTGAATCGATCTACATCTTTAACGAATTTGTCAATTGCTCCTATAGAGTGGGCCTCACCATACTTTGATTGAAATAACCTAATTCTTTTTTCTGAAGTATCTACCAAATACGCGTCAATTCCACAATCATATGCACCATCAATTATTGCATTTTCTGCAACATCTTCTAGGACTTCTTCAACGTATAGCAAATGCCATAAAAGATAGAGATGTCCTTTCTCCACTTCATTTTTTGCATCCTTCATGAATTCAGCAATGCTTGCATCTACTGCATATGTTGCGAATCCTTCAAGAGGTGCACTTGATAGTTCAGATAGAAGAGTACGTCCCTCTTCACTATAATCTAAGAGAGTTGCTTCTTTAGATGTCAATTTTGTACTTGGTTTTTTGTTCTGCTTAAGAAAGGGTTGGTGATTATGAAATAACCTAGTCCTAAGAGAAAACGTGGAAAACCAAAGAGGTGAGGGAGAGATTTGAACTCCCGACACTAGGCTTTGCAGGCCCATGCACTACCGGACTGTACTACCTCACCGTATCAATAAAAACACAAAATCAACAATTAACTCTTTAGATTAATATTTGCTAAATTGCTTAGAAGCTAATTTAACATCCTCTGCCTTTACGGTTTTCCTGCCAGCATGGCTTGCATCATCAACAGCATTTTTGGCAATTGCTTCGGCTATTTCTTCTATAACTCTTCTAAGCTCATTAGCGGATTCATCACTTACCCGTTCGGCACCAGATTTTTTTAAAATGCGATACATCGCTGATAACCCTAATTCTGATGACTTCATGGTTTTTTTCATTAAATGTATGATAAAAGATCATTAGTAAAAAAATTCCAATACAAGTATGATTAAAACAGACTATTTTAGGCAGCCAAAGATATGCGTCATATGGCTTGGCTTTATGATGCTCATATCCATCTTTCTGACACTGAATATGAACATGATATACCATTGATTCTTAGATGTATGGAAAAACTTCGTATTAAGGCATGTTGTGTTTCAATGGATTATTCTTCCTCAAAAAAAACTCTTGAACTTGGAAAAAAAAGCAACTTCATTTTACCATTCATAGGCATACATCCAGAAAAAGCACAGAATGATACTGAATCTGTTTTAAAATTAATTGATGAAAATTATGAAAAAATTTCAGGAATAGGTGAGATTGGATTAGACACGACGTATTCAAATTCAGATGAGGAGTTACTAAAACAAATAGAAGTTTTTAGAGATCATCTTTCTTCTGCAGAAAAATTTAGAAAACCAGTTTCAATACATTCTAGAAAAACACTTGATAAAATATTAGAAATCTTACCATCATATAACATTCCTAGTATCTTATTGCACTGGTTTGACGGAAGTAAAAAGCAACTACAAAAGGCGATGGATCTAGAATGTTATGTTTCCTTTGGTCCAGTAATGGTTTACTCAAAAGATAAACAGGTGTTACTATCAAAGGCAAATAGAGATAGAATTCTTGTAGAAACTGACGGACCAGTAAGATTCTCTCGATGTTTTAGTAACAGAATAGCTCAGATCAGCTTTATTCCAAGTGTAATATTCTGCGCATCTAAGGTTTTAGATATTAATTATGATAATATGTGTAGAATATTAGAACAAAATTCACAAAGATTTCTTATTCTATAGGTATAAAAAACCCACAAAATTTCTCACTTTAGTGGACAGGATAAAACAACTTTCAATGCTAGTCTTAAAAGACAACAAAACCAAATTTAGTATTGATTTTAACGAAAATAAAATCACCCTTGACAGTTTATCTACAATTACTTCTAAAGTACTTAGAAATAGGGTGGCAGGATACATCACAAGATTACTTAGGAATGAATCAATCGCATTGGAAAAACTAGAAAGTGTCAAAAGGCAAGAGCAAAAAGAGGAACAAAACGAACCAATAGATCTAGTTACAGAATCTGCATCTGAAGAAACTGTACAGATTAAGACATCCTGATTATAGTATTATAAGATTAATTTCATACTAGTAACTAGTCAGTGTAATGATTACTATAAAATTAATTGGTGGTGCTAAAAAATCATTTTCTACTGACAGTGTAACATTAAAAGAAAGTAACATAACATTAAATGAATTAATTGATCATCTCAAACAAATCAAGCCAAAGAATACACTAGAATTTGATACAAAAAACTTACTCATAGCAGTAAATGGTATAGATTCTTCAGCTCTGGAGGGTTATAATACTAAATTGAATGATAATGATGTAGTTAGTATTATCCCAATAATTCATGGAGGGACACATTCTAGAATACAGTTTTCAATAATGCATTCAAATGTAGAAATATTTCATATGTTAAATGATAAGAAACTTCACATTGAATTTTTGAAAGAATTAAGGAGTGATTATCCCCATCTAATTCTTCAGGCATTACATTTTCAGTTTATACTTGGAGTAAACCATGCTAAAAAAATACTTGCAATATCTCTTCATGCAGAAAAAAATAAAGCTTTACTATCAAAAAAAATTGAAGTTGACATATTGTTGAGATTTGCTGGAACTACACAAATCTCTCGTGCGATTAAAATTGCTGGCAGAAAACCAAATAAGGATTTTTTCATAATAGCGATAGGTAAAAAATCTACTTTAAACAAACTTCATTCCGAACTTAAACTCTCACTTAGTCAAAAACAATTTTCAAAAAGCAATCACCAGTATTTAAAAAAACAATTTAAAATATCCAAAAAACAAACATCTACAATTTCTTCAAAAAATCCATTAGAAGATATTATTGCTGAAAAAGCTGTATTGTTATTCTGATCCACGCTTTGATTTTTCTAAACTAAATATTCCATCATTCTTTAAAACTGATACACCAGTTTTATTTCCAAATATTTCAATCAACACAACCCAGTCAGACATATTCAATGAAACTTTATTTGAAAAAATACTTGCGATCTCGGTAATAATTTCCTGTGATGAGATATCTGAATTCCTCTTTTCAATTGTTATTCGATATGAATCATTTTTCTGAATAATGTTTTTCAGTTTTTGGATATTTTGTTTTATTTTTTCTATGTCAGTATCACATTCAAGTTGAATAGGAACTATTCTTAAACAATATCGCATAGTCCAAGGCTCGTCACTTATCTTTTCTTTTACATGATCTATAATTTTTGATGCTTCTATGATTGTATTAACAAATAAAATACCTCTCATATCACTTTTGTAAATTTCTGGTTTCTGATCACCTAATTCATTTAATATTTTCCTTATCTCATTTTCTGTATCTGATTCAAGATTTCTTGCACAAGTAATGAGTAGATTCAATTAAGTTCTCTTATCTCCTTTTCTGAAACATTGCCCTCTCTTAGAATCTTAATTTCACCATCTACAATTTCAACAATTGTTGATTCACTTTGACTTGAAATGATTCCTCCGTCAATCAACAAGTCATATCCAATTATGTTTTCACTACACTCATTAGGATTAGTGAATGGCGCAGTACCAGAAATATTAGCACTTGTTCCTACTAAAAATTTACATTCCTTGAGAAGTGATAAAATACATTGATTATCAGGTACACGCACAGCAATTTTTTTATCAAGACACAATGATTGTCGAAGTTTTTCATCTTTTACTTCTAATACCAATGTAACCTGACCAGGCCAAAATTTTTCTGCAATCTTTTCCTCTAATGTATTGAACACAGCAATTTTTTCCAACTCCAATTTAGATATACCCAGTATAGGAAATGGTTTTGTTTTGTCTCTTTTTTTGATTTCGTATAAACGCAATATTGCATTTTTATTGTATGGATCACATCCTATACCATAGACTGTATCAGTGGGAAAAACTATAATTTCACCAGCTTTGATTTTTTTAATTACTATTTTAATATCTGAATCAGTACATGAAATTCTCAAGTTTTAACAGTTTTTAATAAACCGATTCTAACTAAATAGTTAATCCAAAGTCTTCTGAGAAATCCCTAAAAGTTTTGTATGCTAAAAGAAACTCTTGCCCAGACAAACTAATTTTATATCGACAAGATCCCTTTGAGCTAACTTGTTCTAAAAGACCCTGTGATACCAGATTATTCAAAATTGTTGAAAGTCTTCCATGTGAAATATTTGCCTTTTTTATTAGGTGTGTAATATTGGTACCTTCATGTTCGTCAACACCATCCATAGTAGTATCTAAAATTTCCCCAACTATTTTGATATGTGTTCTATATGAAACCATATTCTTTCTATATTCTAATTTTTAGTATATGATCTAGAATAATATTTTTCAGTATACCATGAAGATAAAATATTTTGACAACAGTCACACATCATTACTACTATAATCTAAATTCTACACATTTTCATCAAATGTAACCTTTCGCAGTGGAATTTTTAATATTGGAATACCTAATGAAATTAGACCACAAATTTTTATGATAATTGAGCCTATGTACAAAATAGTTTCTGGAAATACAAATGAATACCAATTGATAAATTCCCCAAATCCTAGAAGGCCTAAGCCTATAGCAACAAAAAGTGTAGCCTTTTTTCTTCCATTAAGATATGATATCATGGTTTCAATTGAACCATATACCAACAAAATGAATGAAACAGCACGTAGTATGTGTTCAATGGAAACAAACGACACTAAAAATAATGGCATGATTCCCACCGACCTAAGATATTTTGATTTGGGAAAGAAAGTTTTGATTGTGTGAGAAAATGCAATAAACCAATATCCTATTGCTTGAGAAGCAACTCCAAGTGTTGTAATACCACGATTGATATTTCCTGTTTGCATAATCGTATCATCAAGAATATATCCAAGTGCTAAAATTCCAAAACCGATTCCAATAGCAAAAAAAGCTATTGATAACCTGAATAATGTAGGGCTGCCAGTATTTTTGAAACCAAAATATGAAATAGAGCCAATTGTAATACCGATTACAAATCCAACTAAATTTAAAATACTTTCATGTAAAAATTCCAATTACGCTAACTGAGTATATGTTTTAAATAAGGTTTGAGAACAAGTTTTCTTACTTTCTAATTTCATAATGTTAATCCCATTCATCTAATGTGCCAGCTTTTTCACCTTTAGTACTTCCAGCATAGTCTCCTAGTATGTCTGAATATGCTGCATCAGCATGTGCAACATATCTAACATATTCCCCATAACTCATCTCCAAATCACATTTTGTGCAAGCTACTAGAGAAAAATCAGGAGTTAATTCTGCATTCTCTTTACATTTTGGGCACTTTATCTTCATATATCATATTCAAGATATCATCTATTATTACTATTGATCTGAAAAAAATAAAAAGAGTAACAAATTAACCAAAACATGACCCGAACTTGTACCAAATGTAAAAATGAAATTCCTGATAATGAAGAATTAGAACCAGTTCCATCTTCTTATCCTTGTTGTACCAAATGCTGGGGTGAATGGAAGGAAAACCGTGTTATGGTAATAAATGAAATGAGATTAGATATGTCATTAAAGGATCATAGGAGACTACTAAAAAAACATGAAAAGGTATTCGTTGGCGTATTAACTCCTGAGGGAGACATTATTGATTATTCAAACGAAGAAAATAGAAATCCAGAAGAACAATCTACCTAAAAACCAATTAGTTTTCTAGCATTTTCAGGAATCAATAGAATCAGTTTCCTTTTTGAATCTTGATCTAAACTCTTAATCACATTTTGGATTGAAATTGATATGATCTTCTGTTTCGAATATTCTAAACTCAAAAAAATCTCTAGAATCCCATCCAAATTGAATGCAATTATCTTTTGGGGCGAAGTAACTATATGTTCTATGTAATTTGAAAACATTGTATATCTATTTTCTTCAGAAACTGTACATAGAACTTCAAGCCATGTCTTGAAGAGTTTTGAAAAATTTGGAAATGGTATAGTAGGTCCAGCTTCTAGTGCATTATTGATGATTTCTGATTTTTCGGGCTCTGACATTGAGAAAAACTCCATAATTCTTTTCTTAAGAATAGGCTTCCTAAGAAAATCTGGCATATTTGCAAGAATTATTATTATATTTCCTGCGTAATTCGGTTCAGACAATATAACCAATGTTTGTAACATGGTATTAACCATAACTTGTTGTTGAAATAAATAGATGAAAATTGTAGCAAGTTTGTATGCCCTCAACTGTAGCAGTAGGTGGCTTCTTTGGCGATGAAGGCAAGGGAAAAATCATCTCATATTTGGCAAAAAAAGATAATCCTTCAATTGTTGTTCGAGGAGGAGCTGGTCCAAATGCGGGACATACAATCAAAGATGGTAACACTACTTACAAGGTTCGCATGCTTCCAAGTGGATTTCTAAACAAAAATGCCAAAGTTATGATTGGACCTGGTGTAGTTGTTAACCCTGAAGTCTTTTTTAAGGAAATAGAGGAATTTGGTGTTTCAGATAGGGCATTATTGGATAATCACTGTGGAATAATAGAGCAAAATCATTTAGACCAAGATTCTAAAGGTAGACTGAAAGAAAAGATTGGAAGCACTGGTTCAGGAACTGGTCCAGCAAACGCTGAACGTGCCATGAGAACCTTGAAGATGGCAAAAGACATTGAATCACTTTCTTCTTACGTAACAGATGTACCCGATCAAATTAATTCCGCACTAAAAAAACAAGAAAATGTTTTGGTAGAAGGTACTCAAGGCACTCATCTTTCATTATGGCATGGTACTTACCCATTTGTTACGTCTAAGGATGTAACTGCAGCAGGTATATGCGCTGATGTTGGATTAGGTCCAAAAAATGTGAACGAGGTTCTAGTTGTGTTTAAAGCATACTTAACGCGTGTTGGAACTGGGCCCATGCCTAATGAG
>Ga0257107_1000779_pt1 | contig 12123 bp, 4 predicted proteins | sample LP_taG_2_FD_190178 | JGI IMG/M metagenome (GOLD analysis project Ga0257107, IMG submission 190178) | Marine microbial communities from Northeast Subartic Pacific Ocean, Canada - LP_J_2011_P26_500m | ecosystem: Environmental > Aquatic > Marine > Oceanic | place: Canada: Northeast Subartic Pacific...
TTTTCGTAGCTTTTTCAGCAAAAGATTGTTGTTTAGCCATAAGTGAATTTTTCCTGTATCAGTTTATATAAATTTTCCGGCGAATTTAGTGTGCATCTGTTGGAAGTCCAACGCCAATCCAGCAGTGTTATTTACGGTGTGTACTTATACTGCATGATCTGGCCATCTTCCCAACTCTCTGGCTTTGTCTCACCCGTAATCACATTCAAGGTTTCATTATCACCAAAGTTAAAAAGGCTAATACGTCGTATTCCTGAGTTATCCATCAACCAATCCATAGTCCAGGGCTTATTAGAATAATCCAAAGTAAAGCTTCCTGCCTCCCGGTTGCTTACCTTTTTGCCCATTTGGATCCATTGTTCAAATTCACCATTTACACCATCATCACCATCAGTCGTTTTAAAACTCCATACGACTGTAATAACTGCGCCTTTAAAGGTCCATTCTCCATCTATTGTCCGTACATAATCTACATTTTTCGAAATAGCTGGGTCACTTTCATTCCCTGCAGGGTCTGTGCCGCGTAATGTGACTTTATACGCTGTACTAGACATCAGTTCAGTGTTATTTTGTAACAATATATTATCATAATCACCTTTTTCCTTTTCGACATCCGCCAATTGTATAGTATGGGGCGAAATATTATCATTATTCCCGCCACTCCTTACCCAAGAGATGGTACCTTCTTCAAGGTTTTCCGAAATACTATAACTTATTTCTTGACCAATGATGACTTTATCAGGTTCAGGAATCATCATAGTAATTATCGGTTTTGTAATGTCATACAACACTGTTTCAATTATCACTACATTCCCAATGTTGCCCGCCCGATCATATCCAGAAAATTCGATTTTATAACTTGCACCATCAATAAGAAATGGGGCAGGACTTACCGAATAACGGTCTGTTGTACCTTCTAGCAAACTTCTTTGATCAAGATTTACGGTGTGAGGACTACTGGTATCTTCTGGCCCACTCAGCCAAGTATACGTGAATGTTGCATTCCCCAACTGTTCGGAAAGCTTATATCCAACATCCGTATTATTAACTTCAGGTCGTTTAGTCGGATAAATAATTTCTAACACTGGGGGTTCTATGTCAAAATGCATGTTATGATAAACAACCCCTGCAAGATTTCCAGCTAAATCCCTGCCACTGAGTGTCAATCTATAAATACTTCCATTGGTAAGATTTGGTGTTATTATTGAAGAAGTCTCTTGAGGGCCTATCCCATAGTATTCATCAGGAACGTCGATGACATGCGGAGACCCTTTATCTTCTTCACCATCAATTCTTTCCCATTTAACAGATGCGGTAGAAAGCTCTTCAGGATTAGTGAATTGCAGAATAGATGAATTGACATAACTACCCGCATCTGGGGCAATATCAAGAAAATCAGGAGGTGTTATATCATAAGTTACGCTATCTGATAAAATGATAGAAAGATTGTTATCCGCACGATCAGCAGCATTAATAAGTAAGCGGTACGTTACACCATCCACCAGAGCAGACTGATTGATAAAGTTTTTCTTATTAAAAACACCTAGTGACAGTTCTATATCTTCAAGTACTACGTTATGTGGTGAATCATCTGCCACGGAAACAGGTTCCCAAATGATCGTGCCCCGACTTAGTATCTCGTTTAATTCATACGAGAGAGCAGGATCGTTAAAATATTCGCCGCTGACCGGCACAGTGATCAAAAATTCTGGTAAAATGTCATCATAGATCACACCCTTCACAGTGCGAGATGTTTTATTGCCTCCTAGGTCAGTCGCGATCCAGGTCATCGTATACACTGTATTGTTTACCAACGCTGGAGCTTCCGTTAGACGAATATTTTCGTATCGTCCTTGTGGCAGGAACCTCTCCGGCAATAATGCCGTATGCGGTGCATCCAGGTCTGCGGTACCTCCTGTTCTGGTCCAAATAAGTTCGAATTCCCGCAATGATTCATTGGTAGAGTAAGATAATCCGCGATAATTGATATAATCACCAGCACTAGGCGCAAGTATCACGATAGCCGGTGGAATGGTATCAAAAGTTACATTTTCGATTAATATTGGTTCATTGGGGTTACCGGCCCTGTCAAACACAGATATGCCAATATCATAACCTGACCCGCTTTTTAAAGGTAATGGTTTATCCAGATCCACAACAGCATCCTCTAGGGTGGTAAGTTGTTCATCTTGTAATTCAAGAGTGTAGGGACTGCTACTATCGTAAGTCCCACGAATCCGTTCCAGACTTACCGTACCTGACCCCAATGGCTCACTAAGATTATAGTTTAATATCAAATCAAAATAATACCCGTTTTCCATAGGTTCGATTACGGAAAACACGGGTGGTGTGATATCATAGGTAACACCAGGAATCTCGATCGGATCAGCAACATTATTAGCCATATCCATCGCTACAATGGTTATATCATATACAGCTCCATCCACAAGTGTAGCCTGATCACTGAAATTCGCTTCCTGGTAAAAGCCTTGGAAACGAAAGGTTGATGGTATTTCAATCGTATGAGGACTGTTTGAATCGGCAGAACCACCTACATTCTCTAGGGTAATACTCGCTTCCCTGAGTTCTTCATTTGTGGAAAAGGTGAATTTTGGCGCATTAAAGAAACCCTGGACTAACGGATATTCAATGATTACTATCGGTGGATTAATATCGTAGAGCACATTACTAATAGAAGTGAATTCGACCATATTTCCAGCCCGGTCATTACCATCAAATGTGATCATATACCGTGTGCCATCAACAAGATTCCCCTCCAATGCGAGCACCCAATCAGTATGCATCCCTTCCTGCAGGCCTTCATCTAATAGAGGAATGCTATGGGGGGATTCTGAATCAGAGGTGCCGCTGCTGCGCGTGAAAATAAAATTCCCCCGATGCAGGTTTTCAGAATTCATGAAACTCATATCAACCGTGTTCAATATTTCAGAATCTATGGGTCTAGTCATCGACGTCACTGGATGTGTATTATCGAATAAAACATTATCTGCCACAATTACATTCGACGCATTGTTCGCCAAGTCTACACCTTTAAATTCATAACGGTATATCGCACCATCAGTCAAGGTAGGGGCATTAGTGATAATGGTACTATCAAACCGCCCTGCCCCTAGCTCATACATCACTACTTCTATATTGTGTGGAGATAATGTATCTGGCGTACCGCCAATGCGGGTAATCGTAAGATCAGTTTGGAGCATGGTTTCACTGAAATCATAGGTGACCAATGCCGCATTCAACGCACCATTTTCTGCGGGTTCGATCAAGTTGATCACTGGTTTTGTAATGTCATAATGAATGCTGGAAACCGTATATTCATCGGCAATATTTCTGGCACTATCTATCCCATTAAGTGAATAGGTATAAATTGAACTATCAAGCAAGTTAACTGAATTGATTAGTATAGTTTCAAGATGACTTCCTGCTTTCATTTCATCCTTCGTCAATTGAATTTCTATAGGTGATCGCGAATCCAATTTCCCACCCGTATTGACAACGGTCAGGGACGCCTCCCGCAAATCTTCACTCAACGTATAGTCGACCTTATCAGAATTCGCATAGGGCCATTTAAATGAATCAAATACTGTTTGACTCGCCATTGGTTTTGTGATCACTATAAAAGGCTTTATTTCATCAAATCGCACATTTGGTATTATAAATTCAGAAACAAAATTACCTGCTGAATCGCGGCCAGTATAGGTAACGGTGTAAATACCTCCGGAAACGAGACGTACCATACTGCGGGGTAAACGTCCGCCCCCTGGACCAGCATTTAGTCTGCTGCCGCTGAGACGAACCAGGTATTCCCCATCTGGATCCGGTTCACCTCCAACATGGTTAAAAACAATACGGCCAAAAATAAGATCTTCGCTGAGATTGTAGCCCAAATCAAGTTTATTGATCCACTCATTTGCGTCAGGTTTCAGATCGGAAAATATTGGGTAGGTAAAATCATATTTTACACTACGAATCCGGTTAACCTCGGACTGGTTTCCGGCTCTGTCTATACCGGCCATAGTCAGATCATACCATGATCCATCAGTAACACCAGGTAATATTGAAAAAAGCGTGGAATCATGAACCCCCTGTGTCATATCGCCCGCTGCCAGTTCAATTCGGTGCGGACTCAAGGTATCGATCCCTGTTTTAATTTCCCATGTCACCGCTGCCTGTATCAGCGGCTCACTGATTATATAACTGATTGCTTTGTTATTGATATAACTACTATTCCCAGGTTTAGTTATTGTCAATTTTGGCAGGGTAACATCATATATAATTCCTTCTATTATCCTGGTTTGGTTAGTATTACCGGCCAGATCTATAGTATTGAACAACAGGTCATAACGAGTGTTCTCATTCAAGGATATGGCATACATGATTAGGCGGTTTTCACCAACAGTGAGGTCCCTAGTGCGCAGTGCAACTTTTTTCGCATCACCCTGCTGGTTGATCCAATACATCTCAACAGCTAGTAGGTTTTCACTGTTATTAATCGTAACTGCATTTGTATTAATAAAAGAACTATCCAGCGGGTCCAGTATTGTCGTAATCGGTAGTGTAATATCATAATGGTAATCTGTAATCAATGTTGTGTCGCTCCAGTTGCTGGCAATATCACGACCAGCCAACTGAATTGTATAAACGGCACCATCTACCAGTGGCAATTGATTCCCTAATGTATCCCGCGCATGGAATCCCTGTGAAAAATCCGCTGAATCCATTTCAAATTCCACTGTTCTACCAGGATTCAACGAACCATCTTGTTCGGTAAAAATTACTTTCCCATAGTATAGGTCCTCTGATAAGGTAAACTCGAAAAGAGGATTATTAGAATAGGTATTTGATTGCGGGGATATATCAGAGAATACAGGCAATGTTCGATCAATGTGAAAATTATATAGGCCAACTGGGTTGGCAAAATTTCCCGCTAGATCCTGGGCTTCAAAACCTATCATATAGGTAGCGCTGTCCCGCAGATCCGCCTGTGCATAATCATCCGAATTATGCACACCCGCAGTTAACCCCTCAGGAGAGATAGTCACTTCAGTTGTCAAACGTATTCGCTCGGCACTGGTGCCGACATAAATGATCCGCACACTGCGCAGGTCTTCCGAGGTAGAATAATTGATGTTTGTACTGGGTGTATAATGATTATTTCCTGGTGCAATGATAGTTAAAACTGGTGGGCTAATATCATATGTCACTCGATCATTAATCACCATATTACTCTCATTACTCGCTGGGTCCTTACCAAAAAATGATACTCGATATACGGTACTGTCCTGCAAGGTCGTTTGCGCGGTTAAGAGCTTATCAATATAGGTACCTTTTTTACGTTCCTTCTCTGTGAAAAATATCCTGTGAGGTGCGTTAGGATCATCCGCTCCAGCTATTGCTTCCCACAGCAAAGTAGCCTCTGCCAACGATTCATTGATTGAGTAACTGATCCTTATTTCTTTTATGAAACTTTCCGGCATAGGTGTATTCAGAGCCAACACCGGTGGATTTGCATCGTAAACAACGCCTAATACGATTGCCGGCTGCGCAGCGTTACTAGCCAGGTCTTCGCCACTGATAGTAAGTGTATACTGAGTACCTTCCATAAGTTCAGGCGTAAACTCCGGCTCAATGGTGTGTACCCCTATTTTAAGGTCGTCACCGCTTATGCTGTAGATATGTGGTGATCCCAGATCAAAATCACCACCACTATATTCGAATCGCACCGTTATACTGCTCATATCCTCAGATAAATCATACCCAATTTGAGTGGACGTTATAAATACGTCAGGACCGGGATTTGCTATAGAGATCACTGGCGGTGTTACATCATATTTTACATTTTTTGCTGTGGCTTGGTTAGAGGGGTTTCCTGCTCGATCTTTCCCAAATATTGTTATATCATAATATGCACCGTCAACAAGATCCGGTTCATTTGTAAGCGTAATAAATTGTTTTTCACCCATTTCCCGTTCGAATGGTTCCAGCGGGTGAATATGCTCCTGCATATCTAATACACCATCTACCCAGGTCCAGGATGCTGTGGCTTCAAGCAGGAATTCGCTAATAAAATAGGATAGACTCGTGTTATTCACTGCTGAAAGGGTCGCCGGATACTGTAATTCTATCGCTGGTGGTGTAAAATCATAAGTCACATCGGAAATTCGTCCAGAGATAGCTTCATTTTTGGCCAGGTCATAGGCATCAAAAATCAGATCATAACTGGCCCCATCCTTGAGTTTTACTATTGCTGCAAACGTCGTTGTATCATGAAGGCCAGCGAGCAGTTCATTGCCTTGCAATATAACTGTATCTGGGGTTACGCCTCTTGTATAAAGCTGTAACCAGGATACCTGACCATAAAGTAAATCTTCTGATAGTTCGTAATTGAGAAATGTTTTTGCCTGATATGTATTATTTGCAGGATGAGTAAGTGTGATGATTGGCGGTGAAAAATCATAGTGTACCGAAGTGACCTTATATGGTATACCCACATTAGTAGCTAGGTCCGCACCTTTCATTTCTAGATTATAGGTCACACTATCAATAATATTGGTCATATTCGCTAAGAGCACATCCGTAAATACCCCTTCGGTCATTTCCTCTGTGTTGATCGATATGATCCGTGGTGATTCCGGGTCTTTTACTGGATTTAGAGCTGTCCAGGTGATCGTACCTTCCCGAAGTGGTTCCGATATTTCATAGGACACAGTAAGATAATTCACAAATGCTTCATTGACCGGGTCAAGAATTGCAAATACCGGTAGCGTAATATCGTAAGTTATCTCTGGGGTTGTAATGAACCCAGTTTGATTACCAGCCAAATCCTGACCGATAAATATGAGATCATATATGGTACCGTCCGATAGTTCCGTTTGGTTCTTGAGCATCCAGTTTGTTCGTGTATCACCCTTGCGTTCATTACTTTCCAGGGCTATTATGTGTGGCGCCGCTGTATCCTGCAGTCCTTCACGGTAAGCCCAGGTAAATTCTCCTGCAGCAAGATCTTCACTTACAATGAATGATAGCCGTGGATTATTAACATGGGAACCAATGTTTGGATATATCTGTGTATAGACTGGGGGCGATATATCATAATAAATGGGTTCACGTATGACCGGGTCTGAAATATTGCCAGCAGGATCGATACCGATGAACTTGAAACTATAGGTTGTTGTATCCATTAACGGCAATGCATCATCTAACAACGCTTTATGCAGACCCAGCTGTAGTTCTTTTTTTGGCAGCTGGTAAACATGTGGCGATAGTGTGTCTCTTACACCAGAAAGGTCTGTTAAAATAATTTGACCGGAAGCCAAGACTTCACTTGCTTCGACCTGCACTTCTAAATGATTCACATAAGTATTGCTCAATGGGTAATACATGTAAACCAGGGGTGGAGAAATGTCGTATAGAATCAGTTCCTCTGCTTGAAAGAAAGAACTATTTCTGGCTCGATCATAGGCTGTGAGTTGAAGTGTATATTCCGCACTATCCAGCAACGGTGTCTGATTATCCAGTGTAATAAACTCTCTGTTTCCTAGTTGTAACTCAGCGTCAGTCATGGCAACACGATGTATAGAATCCTTGTGTGAGGATGATGGAAAGGGTATCCACTCGACATAACCTGCAGATAATGGTTCGTCTGTTGTAAAAAAGAATTCTGGTTTATTTATGGCTGGCTTCGTACCGATGGAAATGGTGGGTGGTGTGACATCATACATTACCTGCCGGATAACTACCTTAATGATCTCATATTCAAAGGCACTCACCCCTGTGAATTCGATATCATAGATCCCTCCGTCCGTAAGGTAATTATCAAGTTGTAGGTCATACTCGTAATATGTGCGTCGTTCAAACAAACTATCTGGCATTTTAAAAACATGAATACTATCCACATCTGGCACGCCTGCAACCCAGCGCCAGGTAATAAAACCGTAATTAATACTATCCTGCAACTCAACGGATATTCTGGTATGATTCACAAAACCACTATCTACCGGCATAATGGGATTATAAACAGCTTCCAGTGAATCTTTGTTTAATCTGATGTCCATTACCAAGGTTTTCGAAGAATCATATTCCAGAATCCTGGTCAATTCTGTTTGCGGATCAAAATCATAAGTCCACAAGCGCATTTGCTTACCATCAGGGAGTCGTTTCCAGACCTGTCTAGTTAACCATCCAAGATTATTATATTCCAGCGTTGCATTGGCATATCCAACCGCATTCACATCCAAGAAATGGAAGAAATATGGTTTTTCATGTTCATTATAATCGATAATAGTAAAGATATCATCCTTCCAGGTCTCTAGCGAATCGACTCCATAAACATAGGAAATATAATTTGGTGCTTTTCCCCGTAATCCAAATAATGTTATTCGCACCAAGCGATCTTCCCCCTCATAATCCTGTTTCTTAATGGGGTCATTTGTATCTGCCTCATAAGTGTATGCTTCTTTGCTAACCACAATACTTTTGCGGTTCAAATTCGCCTTCGATATCAAGCGGTCCAGCGCATCATATTCAGCGCGAATGTGCGGTTTGTATCGAATTTCTGATTGGGGAGTGGGGTGTCCACTTTTAAAATCGAATTCATTTACATAATAAAGTGTTTTTATTCCTGTCTGCTGGGAATAGGTGAAAAAAGAAATAAAGAAGGCGATTGTGATCCAGCGGCGCATCATACAGTTTATGGTTTGAGTCCGCTAGTTCTTTTTAGTCCGCTAGTTATTTTCCCTGACTTTTCCAGCGCTTTTTCCGCCAATTATCTAGAGCAAGCTTACGCATATCCACCACCGAATCTGTCTCATCAACAATCTCAACACCTAGCAATGTTTCAATTGCATCTTCAAGCGTGATCAAACCAGCAACCTGGCCAAATTGATCCTTAACCATGAAAAGGTGCTCTCGACGTTTTACAAATTCATCCAGCACATCACCGACAGAATCATTTTCTTCCACAGCATGAATAGGTTTAGCCAATTCACCCATGGTCACGTCAAACTGATCTTCAGCTTTGCTTTTTAACAAAACATGGCGACGCACAATACCAATGATATTATCCAATCCATCTTCATACACGGGAATACGAGAAAATTCAATATCATTGTACTTATCCAATACTTCTCTCACACTACTGGTTTTATCCAGCGCAAAGATTACAGATCTGGGTGTGAGCACCTCCTCTACCAAGATATCATCAAGCTTGAGTACATTTTCAATCACAGTACTCTCACTCTCCTCAATCGTACCTTCATCCTCACCCAATTCTGCCATTGCGATAACTTCTTCCCGAGAAACTTTATCTTCATTTCCCTCCTTAGTCAACCACTTGGAAATCAATTCCAGCAAGACCACCAGTGGATAGGTCATAATGATAAGCACTTGTACCGCAAAAGTAGCCGGAACAAGTATTTTTTTCCAGTATAACGCGCCGACTGTTTTTGGTATGATCTCAGAGAAGATTAATATAGATAAGGTCAAAATGCCTGACATGATTGCCACCCAGCTACTACCAAATTCAATCAAAGTTATTGCCCCAACACTGGCTGCGCCTACCGTATTGGCTATAGTATTTAAACTTAAGATAGCTGATAAAGGTCGATTAATATTTTCCTTAAAGTGGGACAATTTTTTCCCCAACGCAGGTCGATCCTTTGAGACCAAACTAATATGGGCATGTGTTACAGAAAGAATAAAGGATTCTAGTAATGAGCAAAAAAATGATATACCTAACACAGCAAAAAAATAGAGAAATAATCTGCTCATTTTGAATTGAATTTAATGCTGTATTTATCGGACTTCAAATTGCACTCCTTTTCTTCGCAGGATGATCATGGGAATGTAAAACAAACCCAAAATAATAATGCCAAACATCTCAAACCCAATGAAATAAAGCGGCCATTCACCAATGATAAAGGGATTTTCTCCACCAGGTTTTTGACAAATAAACCAGTAATTACCACCCAAAACGCTGTTCACAAACGATATGATAAAAACAGTAGCATTAGTAATCAGGATCATATTAAAAAATGATCCTCTGCGGCAGCGCATATTTTCAATTACGATGAGCCAAAGTACATTCAAAATGATTATTCCGTGGGATAAGAAATTCCAAAAAATAGACACATCCAGCGGAAAACGGTCGGGGTCCGGTGTAATAATGGCTTGCAACGCACCGCCTAAACCCCAAAAATAAGACAATTCAAAAGCTGTTTGATTCTTTGTAGAAAGCGCATATGTCGACGTGATGAGGCTAAAACCACACATTTGCAACGGCAAGTCGTTTGCGACATGCCATACGCCTGCGTTCCAACGCAGAATATCATCGATAATTTCCTGGCCTAGCGAAAGGGTAATTAGTAAGACGATCATCATGTGGCGCTGTTGTGAATCCAAAAACTTGCTACTAATAAATATTACGATCACCCAAATGAAAAGTGTACCTATTATATACAAATTGTGTTCCAGACCAAATGTTTCAAAACCCATGTCTGATCACCAGCGCATTGCGCAGTTAACGGATGTATATATCAAAATGCTACAGTTGACCACAGAAAATTTATCATTGAGTGTCCTCTAATGCGGAAGCAGCCGATACATCCTTGGTTTGGCGAGTGGTTTTACCCATCATCATGAACATTTACATCTGGCTCAGCATTTTTAACTTCTGGACCCAGTATTTTTACGGAATGCAGTGGCAGAGTCCATTCGATACCGTTTTCATCATTTGCTACGACACGAGTAGGATAATGGGCTACGGATACGATTGTGAGCTTCGTTTGGGCAACTAGATCTCTATTTACCTCATGATGATGAGTAGTTGTTTCTACTTTGGCACCAGCAGCAAACCCACCGTGCTCTTCCGATCTTTCATCATATTTATTTGCCATACCGTACGTTTTCCTTTCCGATCTAATATTTAAAATTGTTCAGTTAATGTAAGGTTTAATTCAATTTCAGACCGTGAACGCCATACTGGTCGTAACTTTTTCTGTGAATAAAATTTTGCCTGATCTGTCCGGTGTGGTGATCCTTGTTGAGAAGCATTTCCATATCCAATACTGGCCATCGCTCGCAATGGATCGCCGAATTCAATGATAGCCTGGAAAGAATCACCTCCAACAGCCGCGTAACGATTATTCTTAATTGGGCGGTATCCTGTCACTCGAAATAGACCATAAGGATCGCCGGGGCCGCCATTTGCCGGTAGATCAACATCATCACGAATAATACGGAATACATCGCCCCAGGCAATATCCAGTTTGCCATGGGTATTAATAACTTTATTTCCAGCAATTCTTAGTGCAGCCAATCCGGCAGTTACATCCGCAATTCCAATAGGTGTGTTCATCGGATCTTCTTCAAGCCAAGGTGAGTGAAACAGATCGGGTTTATCTATATAAAATCCAATAGTATCCACCCATTCCTTGAATAACACAGCGCCACGACTTTTATTGTCTGTACAACGATCCCATTTTTTTAATACTGTAGCAGCTTCGTGTAAAAAATTATCATCTGAACTTTCAGCTGCTTCGACCAAGTCATCCACTAATCGGTCTGCCAATTCCATGCGGGTATCCATCTTGTGAGCTAATAATTCATGGAAGGTAATTTTATCATCTTCATAAGCCATTCTGGCCGATCTCTGGGCACGAAAATGCATAAAATTCCGGGACATATAATCAGGATAATCGCTACGATCCAATTCCCGCGGTAGTGTAGTAGTCCATGGTGGATCATTGGCATTTTGTAGCCATCCTGATTTTGCATCAATCACCTTTGGCAATTCGGCATATGAATGTGTCTCCCACCACAGCGTTTCCGGTGTATCACCGGGAACAGTACCTAGCCAATCCCAATCTCCAGGAGGTCTAACCGGTGTCCTTCCGCCGAAAAGGTGCATAATGTGCCCGTCGCGATCCGCATACATGGTAGTAAAGAAAGGATTCTGTAAACGACTGGCCGATTTTTGGAATTCATCAAAATTTTTCGCCAGAGCCATTTCCAAATATTGTTCGAAGATATAGGGTTGATCCTGTCCTACAACACGCAAAGCGTAGGCATAATTTTCGTCCTCACGAACTATTGGACCATGAACTG
>Ga0257107_1000781_pt1 | contig 12105 bp, 16 predicted proteins | sample LP_taG_2_FD_190178 | JGI IMG/M metagenome (GOLD analysis project Ga0257107, IMG submission 190178) | Marine microbial communities from Northeast Subartic Pacific Ocean, Canada - LP_J_2011_P26_500m | ecosystem: Environmental > Aquatic > Marine > Oceanic | place: Canada: Northeast Subartic Pacific...
TCTGTAATAGACGAGATGATGAAGAAGGTGAAGAAGGTTATATGATTATGAGAGAGAAATATATTAAAGAAGTTGAAAAAATTAAAACAATGATAATAGAAAAGGAGTCAAAGTGGGAGACATAATGTCGCGCGGAAGAACATTGATAATTGGTTATGGTATAGTTGGCCAAGCAGTATATAAAGCTTGTCACGGCGAGAGAAGGAAATGTGATATATTAGATCCGCCAAAAGATATAACTATTGAAAAACCTTATGATTATTATGATAGGATTATTATTTGTGTACCGACGCCTATGCTAGTTGATGGGTTAGGATATCCACCTGATATGGCTTCCACAGGTAAGTGTGATGACTCATTAGTAGTAGATTATGTACATGACATTAGAGAGAACAATGAAGCTATACCTATTCTCATTAAGTCAACCACATCAATTGATACGATTCATTCATTTAAACATGACTTAGCTATCACTTATAACCCAGAGTTCTTGACAGAGCACAATGCTAATGAAGATTTTAGACGTCAGAAGTTTGCAATCTTCGGAGGCAATCAAGCTAGATACTGGCATATGTTTTTCCGTATATCAGGAGTAAGATTTGATAAAGTACGTTACACAGATATCTATAAAGCAGCTTATGCGAAGTATACTATCAATTGTTTCTTAGCAGTAAAGGTTATATTTTTTAATCAACTAAGAGAGATGTATGGAGATTATAACTTTGACCAACTGACCGAGATAATAGCTATGGATGAACGTATTGGTCCAAGTCATATGATGGTACCTGGCCCCGACGGGGTAATGGGGTATGGGGGTATGTGTTTCCCTAAAGACACCGAAGCCTTCGCATATGAAGCACGAGAAATGGAACATCCCCTCACTCTATTAGAGCATGCTATGGCTGTAAATAACGGTTATAGATTCCCTGATAATCCAGATTATAGCTTATAATCAAGCTTGAAAAACCTATAAATATTACTAAGGCACTAGAAACTCTGGGGTGCCTAGCGTTGGGTAGGACTTCACCGACCAACACTCTAATACAAAAAGCGGGGAGTAATATTTGTTTAAATCTTTTTTTAAAGAGACACGATGGTTTTTGCTTATCGTGTTTATATTAACAGCAACACTAGTTGGCAATGTATTATATTTTACTAAAATTGAACCTGGTACAGCTAACCCACATCTGGAGGAAGAAGCAGAAGAGGTAGGTATGCAACTTACCAAATTAACTGATTCTTTATATTCATTAACAGGCCAAATATTAGAAGGCGACTGTGAAAGAATAGCTCCACAACTCCCAGCAGAAGATGCATTTACATTAATTTTAGAAAGCCCGGGCGGGAATTTAGCTGACGGCGGATGCTTAGCATCTCATATTAAGCTTAGAAATGTCGTAACGGTGGTTAGGAATACACCTATATTAGACGACAGAGGTAAATTTTTATATCGACCTGGACTCATACCTGAAGAGGATGACCCTGGTTTTGGTAAGACCGTATGTGCTTCAGCGTGTGCTGTAATGTTTTTAGGTGGAGATGTTAGATACTTAGTAGGCGATGTGTATCTTGGTATACATGGTCCACGCACACCAGACGGTGCTGTATCTGGTTTAAGTCAACATGCTGTAGAAGCTCAGACATTACAAATAGCATCAGCCATTTTAATATTGCTTGAACAACTAGGAGTAGAAGACCATAATGTAAGAAGAATGTTTATACAGATACCGGGAACTTCAATGTATTTTTTAAACCCAGATGACTTCGAAGCTGCACCTGCTCTAATTGATTTTGCTACCCACTATGTTAATTTTTGGGGTTATAATAATGAAAGACTAAACGCAGGAATAGAGGACTAATATGTTAAGATCATTTTTTGGAACTTGGAGATATGGATTCTATGCATGGGCTATGTTGTCCTTGCTAATGGGTATCATATGGTACAACGTAGAGATATTAGTATTCTATAATGCATGGAACAAAGAGATATATGATACTATACAAACACTTCAGGAAGAACGTTTCTGGGAGTTATTCTTAGGATGGAACTGGGGTAGGATAACAGACTTTGTACTTCTTAAAGAAGATACGATGCCATCGTTCCTTGAGATTATTGCTTTGTATACACCCATAGCAGTATATGCTACATGGCAAACACAACGGTATTGTTTTAAATGGAGAGAGGCTAATACTAAACATTATATGACTCGTTGGGAAAACTCGACAGCTAAGATAGAAGGTGGCAGCCAGCGTATACAAGAAGACTTAATGATATTTGGTAAGGTGCTTCAAGGATTGTTTATGGGATTCTTTTCAGCAATCTTAGTTCTCTTTGCTTTCCTCCCTATACTTTGGGAGCTGTCAGAGGGCCTCCCTGTTTGGAATGGAAAGATAATACCGGGATTCCTTGTATGGGTTGCATTAGGTGTATCCATTGGAGGTACACTCATATCAGTTTTATTAGGATGGAAGCTTCCTAAACTTGAATATAATAATCAAGTGGTAGAAGCAAAAATGAGAAAGAAATTAGTATTCTCAGAAGATGATTTTAAGGAGAGAGCTACAGAAGCACTCTTCCCTATGTTCTACGCAGTACGTAGAAACTACTATAGGTTATTTAATTGGTACATGGGTTTTGGTGTATGGCAAACCGCATTTGGATTATGTGTAGGTAACTTAGCACTGGTTGTATTAGCACCAGCTTACTTTGACCAATTAATAACACTTGGCGTTTTATTCCAAGTATTAAATGCATTCGGACGTGTTGAGAGTTCGATGGGATTTTTTATAGACCGATGGACTACCATTGTAGATTTCATATCGGTTATTCGTCGTATCCGTGAATTTAATAAGGCCTTGGACGAAGCCGAACAAGAGGGATAAAATGGAAAAAACTTTTATACGGTGGTATTTATTCACCGCAGTTTATCTTTGTGGACTCGTTCCTATGTGGTACTATGGAATGTTTCAAAAGATTCATGCTGCAGATGTAACTAACATTACTATATTAATATATGTGATATTCGTAGTAGCAATATTATTAATGGGCTGCACATCATATAGAATTTCAAAAGGAAAGGGGAAGTCTTTAAATCTAAAGTACTTGGATATAACTTGGTTCTTATCTGAAGCGATGATGACATTAGGACTTATCGGTACTCTAGCGGGTATGATATATCTCTTTGGTCAAATCTTTATGGAGATAGATGTAACGAATCCTGATGATTTAAAGAAAGCTTTAAGCCATATGGCAACTGGATTATCTACTGCTATGTATACAACTATCGTAGGTATGATTTCTGCTTTACTAACTAGAGTTCAATTAATGAATTTGGAATATGGACAGGAGTAGATATAAGGGTATGACATCCTTCTTAGACCTGCTTTGGATTCTCTTAGCAGGTTTAGGAGCAATGTTCATCATAGCTTTTTTATTAATACAGCCTCCTACTAAGGACGCCGACGTTATTAAGAAAGCAGAATATATGATTGTCTTAGAATGGGATAATCAATCTAAAGATGACGTTGACTTATGGGTTCAGGATCCAAATGGAAATATTGTATCCTTTATAAATAAATCAAATGGACTAATGAATTTAGAGAAAGATGATTTAGGCCAAAGAAATGATTTTGTTTTTAATGAATATGGTAAGAGAACAATAGTATTTTTAAACAGGGAGGTAGTTACCATACGTGGTATCCTTGCTGGAGAGTATCAAATAATGGTTCATATATATTCTCGATATCCTTTCGGACAAAGAGAAGAAGCATGGTACAAAGTTGAAGTTATTAAAGTAAATCCATATGCAATTAAGATTATAAAGGAAGGTCAATATAACGTTCACGGGCAAGAGTTAAGTGTAGCGAGATTTACATTAGATAAAGATGGTGAGTTTGTATCTTGGAATAATCACCCATCAGATATCATTAAAGCTCAGAGAAGTTATACAGATGACAGTCAGAGAATTTTGTCTGATTATTTAGCTGGCAGAGGTGTAGGAGCAGTAGACATATGATTGTAGATGAACAGATAATGGCAATAACAATATTGATGTTTGTCTTATCGGCATTCGCTTTATTTGTATTCATACGATATGCAAGGGAACAGAAATTACTATACTTTCTTATTCCTGTTATATTAGCATTATCAATATATACGTATAGCGGCATTCAACATATATTAGGTAATCCTGTATATGCTGTATTCGATAAAGAGTTTATATATTTAGCTCATGTAGTAGATAATGAACAGAAGTGGATATACATTTATGTCTTTGGTACTGAGGAAGATGATAGAGTACCTAAGAGTTATAAAATTAATTTTACTACTGAGAACGAACAAGCTTTAGCAGAGGCACAACAAAAATCTGGTGAGGGTGTTCCACAAGGCTTAGAGTTTCTTAAAGAGGATAGTAATGCCAGCGATGGATTTACAGAAGATACTTTAAAGTTATACGATTTTAATAAACTAGAAGGAGTAACAAAAGATGACAGAGATGGCTGACCCAAAAGGTCCACCTAAACCACCAGGAGCAGATCAGGTTTATCCTAAGCTTGACTTGCTTACGAAACACATTAACTTTTTTATGGAGGATGTTACTATGGCCTCTATGGAACCATTATGTGAATGGATTGTATCGGCTAACATGTCTGATAACCCACCTAAAGAATTAACATTAGTTATATGTTCTAGAGGAGGAGACCTCAATGCATGCTTTGCATTAGTTGATATTATGAAGGGGTCTAAAATCCCAATTAGAACTATTGGATTAGGAATGATTGCTTCTTGTGGTCTTCTTATGTTTATATCAGGCACTAAGGGTAGAAGAGTACTTACTCCAAACACAGCTATCTTATCCCATCAATACTCTTGGGGTACTATGGGTAAAGAACATGAGCTATTCGCTAGAGTAAAAGAGATGGAACTTACTACTTATCGAATTGTAGAGCATTATAAGAAGTGTACAGGTCTATCTGAGAAGAAGATTAGAGAGTTCTTATTGCCAGCACATGACGTATGGTTAGGTGCAGATGAAGCTAAAAAGCTACATTTATGCGATAAAGTGGAAAATATTAGCTAATTGGGGTTGCCATTTAAGCTAAGATAGGGTATAATATATGTTATATGATGAAATTAAGTGATGAAGAACTTAGGGGTTTCATTGAATACTTTGGAAATGAAATACCAGACCCCTTCCATCACCCACGTAAGGTGATATGGTTAATGAAATGGTATCAGTCAATTGTTATGAGGAATAGAAATGAAGATATTAAAGATTGAAGATTGTGACTTAGTTATAGCTACAATCCAAAAAGGTAAAACCAAACGTCATTCATATGATGTTTTATGTGTTAGAACACAAGATGAGGTTATCCCTCTATCAACATCCGACTCCCCAATATTATTAGATAACGAAAATGCTTTCGTTAGAAATGAAGTTGTTGAGAATCATGACTTCTATAAGGTGGGTGGCACTGCGTGAAATTCATTAATATATTAATGACAGGTCATAGTGGTTATATAGGCTCACATTTAAAAAAATACTTAGAGAAAAATGGCTATCGTGTTATCCCTTACGAGGGAGATATAATGGAGTTCGAAATTAAAAATGAAATCCATATCGATTTAGTAATACACTTAGCAGCCTTAACTGGAGTTAGAACTTCATTAAGGATTCCCGAAGAGTATTGGAGAATCAACGTTGATGGATTTAGAATGGTTATGGATGAATGTGTAAAGAAGAAGGTTAAGATGATGTATGCTTCTTCAAGTAATGCAGAGGAGTGGTGGTCTAATCCATATGCTATGACTAAGAAGTGTAATGAAGAAATGGCTAAGCCTCATGGCTTTGTAGGCTTCAGACCACATACAGTATATCCAGGAAGAGAGGATATGTTATATCACAATATGATTAATCATCCTACACGAGTTAGATATATAAATGGAAGGCACGCTAGAGACTGGACCCACATAGATGATTTATGCTCTGCGGTGTTGACATTGATGAAGAAGTATGATATAATAGAATCTAATGTTATAGATATTGGAACTGGAGAATCTATTAAATTGACAGAAGTCGCTAAGAAACTAATGCCACATCACACACCTGAAATGAGAATGGAAGATACTGAACACGAACGTCACCACACAAAGGCAGATACAACTACTTTAAAATTCTTTGGCTGGAAGCCTAAACACAGAATAATATGAGATTAAAAAATTTCGTATGGACCTTCGAAGGTGCATTATCCCCAGAGGTCTGTGATAAGATAATTAAACATGCTGGAACACAAAAAACTATAGCAGCAGTAACTGGGAAGGGCTCTGTTAATAAAGCAAGAGACTCAGATGTAACTTGGTTATATGATAAGTGGATTACAGACTTAATAAATCCTTACGTTGATAAAGCTAATAAGAATGCTGGCTGGAACTTTCAATGGGAGCCGGTAGAAGAAATTCAATTTACAACATACAAGAGAGGCCAATATTATGATTGGCATAGAGATACGTTCTCTAGAAACTTCGCAAATGATAAGATAAGAAAGTTAAGTGTCACTGCTAATTTATCTGATGGCTATACTGGTGGTGATATGTACTTCGACCACGAAGAAAAATATGGTATAACTAATCCTATAGTTTGTGAAACATTAAGAACTAGAGGTTCGATATCTGTCTTCCCATCTGACCTATGGCATAAGGTAGATACAGTAACAGCTGGAACAAGACATTCATTAGTATTATGGTTAAAGGGAGATCCATTTAAATGAGTAAGATTGCAATATTAAACGACACCCATGCAGGTGTTAGAAACTCAAGTGAAATCTTTATAGACTTCCAAGAGAGATTTTATAAGGAGATATTCTTTCCTTATTGTAAGAATCAGAATATCAAACACATTATTCATTTAGGTGATTATTATGACCATAGGAAGAATGTAAACTTTAAAGCTTTAAGAGCTAATCGATATATGTTTTTGGAACCTCTGAAGGCGATGGGTATGACAATGGATATCATTCCTGGCAATCATGATGTGTTCCATAAGAATACTAATTATCTATGTTCCTTAAAAGAGTTGTTAGGATACTATACATCTAATGTTAAAATCTTTATGGAGCCAACTACTATAGATGATATGCATTTCCTCCCTTGGATTAATGCAGAGAACTATGAACATAGTATGAGGTGGGTTAAGTCTAAGACGGGTGGTACTTTATTTGCTCATTTAGAATTGCAAGACTTTGAAATGATGAGAGGTATTAAATCACCTAATGGTATGTCAGCTAAAGAATTTACAAATTTCGATAGAGTGTATTCAGGACATTATCATGCTTCCTCAACACAAGGCAATGTTACATACCTCGGTTGTCAGATGGAATTTACTTGGGCTGATTGTGATGACCCTAAAGCATTTCATATATACGATACAGAAACAAAAGAGATGGAGAAGATATATAATCCTCTTTCTATATTCACAAAGATACATTACAATGACGATGGCGTTGACTATGCAAAGGAAAGCGTAAATGAACATGTGAACAAGTTCATCAAAGTCATCGTAGATAAGAAAACAAACCCATTTATGTTTGATAAATTCATCGATAGATTATCTGATATAAATAATCATGAACTAAAGATAGTAGAGAACTTCTCAGAGTTCTTAGGAGCGAATGTAGTAACCAATATAGAAGACGTTGAGAATACTACAGACCTAATGAACAATTACATCGATGGAGTTACTACAAATTTAGATAAGGAAAAACTGAAAACACTTATGAACAGTTTATATAATGAAGCACTTGATATGGAGATACAATGAACGAAATTTTAATACTTATAGCTATAGTGGGACTAGGAGTCTCAATATGTAACATCGGGGAGGACCCTCGTACAGTACCTATCGTAGAGATGTCGATGAGTACAGAGCCAGTCCTTGAAGAACGACCTCTCGATGAAATAATGGAAGAGTTCGAAGGCAATGCGGGGGCGGCAGTAGCAATAGCCAATCCAGTCTTAGGACCCGAACCAGAACCAGTAATCGATATTAATACACCAATGAGTAAGAGTACATTAATAGAGATACTAGGAGGCCTAAGTTATTATGTTAAAAATTGTGCACCGCTTACAGCCGAAGGACAATTTTATTATGATGCAGTTATTGAAAGGCATGAAATAAATACAGAGTTGATTGAATTGAATCCAAGTTATATTGCGGGACAATTAGCAGCAGCTACATATCCTAGTTGCGAAGCTTTATACGAAGCCGTAAATGAATTGGGCGGCGGAGATATGCTCGAGCAATGATTACATTCCAAGAGTTAGAATATAAAAACTTTCTCGCGGCCGGTAACAACCCAATCACAATCCAATTAAATAGAAATAGAAATACTCTTATAGTTGGTAGCAATGGTTCTGGTAAGTCTACTATCCTCGATGCTTTATCATTTGCTTTATTTGGTAAGGCTCATCGTTCTGTACCTAAGAATAATTTAATTAATTCAGTTAACGGTAAGCACTGTGTGGTATCAGTTACCTTCGAGACGTCAGGTAATACATTCAAAATAGTTAGAGGTATCAAACCTAATGTATTTGAAGTATGGCAAAACGGGAAGATGATTGACCAATCAGCATCAGTCAGAGACTATCAAAAGTTCTTAGAACAGAACATACTTAAACTTAATCATAAGAGCTTCCACCAAATAGTGGTGCTTGGCTCTTCTTCATTCATACCATTCATGCAACTTAACTCAAAGGTTAGACGTGAGGTAGTAGAAGACTTATTAGATATTAATATATTCTCACGAATGAAAAAGATTCTTAAAGAGAGGAACACCATAACTAAGAACGATGCTTTGGGGGAACATAATAACCTTAATGTATGGAAGAGCAAACATGAATACCAAGAGAAGTACGTTAAGAAGATGGAGAAGATTAATGCAGAGGCTAAGATAGATAATACCAATGCTGTTAAAGAGTTTGAAGACACCATTGCCGATTTAATAACACAAGGTATTGATTTATCTAGTAAGGCTAAAGAATTTGATTCAGACTTAGATGGTAAGCTTCATGATGTAACTAACTTGATATATGATACTAATAAAGTTATCAATAAACTAGGAAAGGATATGACATTCTATTCTGATAATGATAATTGTCCTACATGTATCCAACCAATCACTGCTGAGTTTAAAACTGAAATGATGATAGGTCTTAAAGAACAACGCGACGGTCTTGAAACACAATTACCTAATTTATCTAATCAGAAAGATGAGATTGATAAAAGGTTAGCGGCGTTAAATGAGATTACTGATAGCCTATCAACTATACAACAGAGCATCGAATTTAATAAAACTCATATGGGTATGCTTAAACATAAGTTGAAGTATCAAGAGTTGACTAACGCCAATAAAGAATTAAGCAATTTAAGAGTGAAGGCAGATGAATGCAGAGATGCATTAGACGAGTGTAATACTAAACTGCTATATAATGATATAGCTGGAGAAATGCTAAAGGATACTGGTATACGTACTAAGGTCATTAGAGAATATCTACCAGCAATGAATGTATTGATTAATCAGTATCTTCAAACTTTAGAGTTCTTTGTAGCCTTTACATTAGATGAAAATTTTGATGAGACTATTAGAAGCAGACATAGGGACCAATTCAAATATGATAACTTCTCTGAAGGTGAAAAACAACGTATTGATTTAAGCTTATTGTTTACTTGGAGACAGATAGCTAAGATGAAGAACTCAACGAATACTAATTTATTAATATTAGATGAGACCTTTGATTCATCATTAGACGTAGACGGAGTTGATAACCTTATGAAGATACTTCATTCATTAGGAAAGGAAACTAATACATTTGTTATATCACATAAGGGTGATGTACTTTCTAATTCGTTTCCAAATAGAATAGAGTTTCAAAAGACAAGTAATTTTTCGAAGATAGTATGATATTTTCTAAATGGCCAGAAGGAGCGGGTATGAAGAATCCAAATTGGAATAGAGAGTCTAACGATAAGATGACGGCGAATGAATATTCAAGAGCTCTGCAACAAATGGCTACGCTAAGAAGAACCATGCCGCCCGCTATACACTTAGGACGTGTACGAGATGTATGGCTTCAATATGCTAAAGATAAATTTGAGAGTGGTGCACATGAAGAAAGACCTATCCCTGAAGGATATGTAAATGAAAGAAATCATTACAAACAATATTGGCCTACTCAAATCATTACTGATGATAGATTATTATTACCCGAAGAATCACCATTTGATATATTAAGTATTGGTATGACTCGTATTCGGTGGGCAGAGCTAAAGGCCAATGATTACCTTCCGCCTCATATGGACCAGCCAGAACATTATAGATTTATTATAACAATCGAAGGGGAGTCAACTTTCTCTTGGCCTGAGACTGAAGAAGACCCTATCACTATGAAAGAAGGTGATATCTATTTTTTAAATCCCGCATTTGTACATACAGTTAATAATAATACTAATAACAGACGCATAGCTATATTAGGGAACTTTGCAATTAATGATAAGACCAAGAATGGATTACTACGAATTAGAACCGAAGGATAATCATTTCACAGATGTCTTAGCCGATGTAACACACAGATGTAATATGGTATGTAAGAATTGTTACATTCCTAATAGAGATATCCCTGATATGAATATTGATAAGATGATTGAAACCATCTCTCAATTTCCAGTAAGAACAATGATACGTATTATAGGTGCTGAACCTACTATGCGAGATGACTTAGATATAATTGTTCAACGTATTAGAGCTGCAGGACATAGATGTACTTTATTAACTAATGGACTGAAGTTAGCTTCTGATGTATATACTAAAAGATTAAAGGCCGTTAAGTTAAATCATATCTATATCTCGTTGAATGGAATTGACAATGATGATTGGTATGAAGAGATAGATGAACTTAGATGTGCTAAGACTAAGATAAAGGCTTTAGAGAATATACATAAGAATCGAATTATAATGGATACGGGCACTATACTAGTTAAGGGTGTAAATGATGAAGCTCCAGAAAGACTTATGAATCTTCTTAAAGCAAAAAATATTAATAGTGTAGTATGTCGCTTTAAGAACGTAGGTGCCTTAGGTAGACATATAGAGGCTGAGAACCACACAGAGATGGATATGATAGATTTGTTATCAGTCCAACTTAAAGTAAGTAAGGATTATATCTTAGAGTGGAAGAACAAACCCATATATGGTAATGACGATGTTGAAGATAGTAATTTCATGTTCCCATTAACCCCACCCTCTAAGAGACTTAGGTCTGGCATATGGATTAAGGTAGCTGACTGGGGTTCTATAATGAACTTTGATAATCCAAGTTCCAATCAAAGAAGAGGTAGAATAACACCTGACTGGAAGATAGCACCATTCTTTGAACATGTTAAGTTGAATGAGGGAGGATACTAATGGTATATGAATTAGTTAAATTCTCATTTGATATATTTGATGCTAGGAAGGTACCCGCTACTACTGAAGAAGCCATTCAAGAGATATATGATAAACTGGATGAATTGAATTTAAAGGAATCTATAGAGTTTATTGAACAAGTTAGATTCTCACAGCTCATGCATGATGATGCTAATGCATTTTATATGGAGGGCAATACTCTTTGTTGTCCTAGACGATGGACTGATAAGGGATGGGAGATATATCAAGAAAGAGAGCAAATGCAACAGGTAGCTGAGTCAGAGTTATTTAACAAAGCTGGCATAGATATCCATAAAGAATATGATAAATTTTGCTCTAAGTACAGGCATGGGGGCTGCCAATGCACCGTTTCTTGTACGATGAGGACATTTCTAGTGACTTCTACGTAGGCAAATAGTCCCGAAAGCGCGAAAATAAAGCTCGAAATGACTACAGAAATAGGTTGCTTTATCTGCAAAAAGGGCGTATAATATATATATAACAATTGAGAAGGAACCTACATAATGAATAAAGTGAATACGGAAATACTAAATAGCGCGGTTGAGACACTGGGCAAATCAAAATTAACTGTCAAAGAACTATTGGCCGTTACCAAAGAACACGGTTGGTCACGACAGCAAACTTATA
>Ga0257107_1000783_pt1 | contig 12103 bp, 15 predicted proteins | sample LP_taG_2_FD_190178 | JGI IMG/M metagenome (GOLD analysis project Ga0257107, IMG submission 190178) | Marine microbial communities from Northeast Subartic Pacific Ocean, Canada - LP_J_2011_P26_500m | ecosystem: Environmental > Aquatic > Marine > Oceanic | place: Canada: Northeast Subartic Pacific...
AAGCGGCCTGATGCCGTTCGGGTCACGGAACGCCACCAATCCCCAACCCGTTACTAGGCAAACGACGCTGTAGCTGCCTTCAGCCCTAATGTGCGTTCGCTCGACCGCGCGGAAGACGTCGTCCTCGGATAGCGCCCCCATGCCTCCGGGTCGACCGTTGACTGAACGCTGTATCTCGGCGGCGAAGAGGTTGAGCAGAGCCTCGGAGTCAGAGCTTGTGTTGATTCGTCGGTGATCGTACTCTAGGAGGCCACTAATGATATCAGCCGTGTTGTTTAGATTGCCGTTGTGGGCGATGCTCACGCCAAACGGGGTATTGGTGTAGAACGGCTGAGCCTCGGCGGCCGAGTTGGATCCAGCAGTGGGGTATCTAACGTGGCCGATACCCATTGAACCAAGCAGTTTCCCCATATGCCTCCCCCTGAACACATCGCGGACTAGCCCCTTGGCCCTACGGTGACAAATGTTGTCAGAATCGCTGGTCACGATGCCCGCTGCGTCCTGCCCCCTGTGCTGGAGCACAAGGAGAGCATCGTAGAGCGACGTGGCCACTTGGGAGTCCGGGTTCCCCACAATCCCGATGATGCCGCACATCGGATTCCGTCGGGTCCTCCGGTAATAGGCAAATAGCAGTTCCGAGATGGTGGGCTCACTTCTTCTGCCACATCGATCTGTTGCGCTTGCTCCATCGGAACTTCCTGAGACGGGCAGTATTACCGTAGCCACAGTGTGCGCACTGGCCCTTCTGCTTGTGATACGAGTGCCGTCCGCACCGCCTACAGCGGATGTGCGTGGGCTTCTGCCTCTTGCCCATGCTCGGGGTGCCCTTTGACATCATCAGTCCTCCTTGGGAACGACGCGGCCACCGGCCGACTTGTTAAGAGGGTTATCCATTGAGATGATTACTCATCCGAGGTGGTGCCTCCCAAGAGACTCAGGAGCGGGTCTTCAGGACGCCGTCTCAGACTGGTTCTGATGAGGTGGTACGTTACGAATACGAAGGCCAGAGGGAGCAGCGAGAGGATACTTGACACTGCCTCGGCGAGAGCGGCCCTAGCAGCTAATATTGGGGGATCATCGGAAATCATGGTAGCGATGGCAAGCCCGGCTAGGAATGATGCTAAGCACACAATCATCGGTGTCGCTGGCCGATGATAAGGGTTCAAAGAGGCAACGAGATGGATGACAAAATAAGACGATGAGAGCATCAGTCCCCCTGAAGCAATGGTCATGGCGGCAGAGACCTCAATGCTCACCCTCATCACCTCCCAAACGCCTAGTCAGGATGGCGTGTACCAACCTGCCCTCATCATCGGTAAGGGGGCTTGACTCCTCCCTTATCACCGAAGATCGTTCGGCGATCCCTACTCCTAGGGCGAACGCTATGACTCCCAACATCAGACCAGGTATAACCGAAAGATCCAACAGGAATTCGTTTGCTATGGAAGTCTCGAAGTCAGGCCAAATCAGAACCCATGACAGGGAGACGGCGGCCCAACCCAGTAGCATCAAACCGGGTTTAGCCGTCCAATAGGTCGGCGCGCCCCTGAGAACAAGAATCGTGCCCACTGTGGCAGCAGCGATCCATGGAAGAGCGGAAATCAGGGCATCGTGCATTACCTTCTCAGGTCCCATGGGTTCATCGGGCAGGAGTATGAACGCGACGAGTCCTAAGAGCGCTACTGGAGGGCCGAAGCGGCTCCTTTCGAAAGCGGGTCCCATCCTGTGCATACAGACGCCCAACATTGCGAGAAGGAGGGGGGGCCATGCCTGTAGCAGATGAGCAGCCATCACCAAGGGGCGGGAGTTCAGATTCATGTCGTTTTTCATAGACAGGGATCTTCCAAGCAGTTTGTTAAACGCTCGACATAGTTCATATACGGGCCATCGGTGGCTCGCGGCGCACATCGTGCTGAGGTGACTGGATGGTGAAGATGCCAAGAAAGATCATGCGCTACAGCCCCGCCGCTGGCAAGCATACGGAACACACTGTGGAGCGTGTCAAAAAGAGACCTGCAAGTGAACTCAAGTGGGGACAGAGGAGGTTTCGCCGTGTTACCGCTGGGTACCGTGGCTTCCCCCGGCCGAAGCCATCCGGCGAGAAGCCGACTAAGCGAGTCAATTTGATATTCCGATGCACCGAGACTGGCAAGGCCCATTCCCCCAAGGGGAAGCGAGCTAGGAAGTTCGAACTCGTCGACAAATGATAGGGGTGAGATGTTGGGTGGGCGTTTCCTGAAAGTCAGCTGCCGTGACTGCGGCAACGAATGCACAATCTTTGACCGGGCCTCCACGACTATCTCATGCTCCATTTGTGGCTCGACACTGGCCGAGCCATCCAGCGGTATGGCGGACCTCACGGGCTGTACCGTCCTAGAGGTCCTGAACTGAGCGAGGCGGCATCTTGGCAGCGGCAACGGACAACTGGCCCGATGAGGGCGAGTTACTCGTCTGCACGGTCAAGAATGTCCGCGAGAACGGCGCCTACCTGAGCCTTGACACCTACCCGGGCAAGGAGGGTTTCGTCTTCATTGGCGAAATCGCCGCCGGCTGGGTCAGGAACATCCGGACCCATGTAAGGGAGGGGCAGAGGGTTGTTGCCAAGGTCACTGGGGTCAGGGTCGAGCGGAAGAGTGTCAGCCTGTCGATAAAGGCCGTTAACGAAGAGCGGCGCAGAGCCACGCTCCAATCTTGGAAGAACGAGCAGAGAGCCACTCAGATTATGCGAGTCGCTGCTGACCGAGTTGGCTGGGACCACGAGAAGACTGTAACGGTGTCCGATGAGATGAAGGATGCCTTCGGAACTCTGTATGGCGCGCTCGAGGAGTGCGCAATAAGCGAGAACGCCCTCGCGGACTCCGGCTTCGAAGGATCGTGGATGGGCGTCGTTACCGAGCTGGCCATAGAGAACATTGTCCCTCCATTCGTGGAAATCAGAGGCAAGTTCGACATTGAGGTGTGGGGGCCAGAGGGCGTCAATGCAATCAAGGAGGCCCTCATATCTACCGAAGCATGCGCCGATGGGCTGGAGGAAGTAATCCTGACCTGTCATTACGACGGAGCGCCTCACTATAGAGTGGACATTCGCGCTCCTGACTACCCCTCGGCCGAGTCGGTGTGGGAAGCGGCGCAGAAGGCTGCTACTGAGAGTATCGGATCCGTCGAGGGCTCGATAGCCATCGAACGCCTATGAGTGCTCCCGACTAGGGACGATACTTCATGAACCCCATCGAGGGGATCATCCATCAGACTAATCATGGCAAGGACGAAGCTTCAACGTTGCAAGGAGTGCAAGGCTTTCGGCTTGGGGCCGGAGTGCGCCGAATGCGGGGGTGTGATGGTCGCCGTAGCCCCGCTGAAGTACTCTCCTGAGGACCCACAGGGAGCTAGGCGCAGGAAGAGAGTCGATGCGGGAAGCGACGAGTGGGTCGAGTCCCTACCGACGTCGAGGAAAGAGGAAAGCGAATGAATAGATCGCAGTTGCATTGGCTCGGAGAGCAGGGCCTCCCCAAGCACTGCACCATCATCGAGGCTGTACCGGGAGTGGGGAACGTCGGGAAGTTGGTCATCGATGGGCTGCTGGACAAGCATCCATCTAGGACATTGGGATGGCTCCTACATCCCGACTTCCCGCCCCATGCAACCCTAGATGACGAGGGGCTGATTAGACCGCCGCGTCTCGAACTGAGTTCAGTCCTTCTTCCCGACGGGAGCACAGTGGTCACTGTCAGCGGGATGATGCAACCCTTGACCGCTGCAGGCCAGTTCGAGGTCTCCGAATCGATACTTCAGTTGGCCGCGGACTCCGATTCACCGCAGTTCCTGATATTAGCAGGTCTGGCCTCTGGGCTGGATGATCGTGCCATCCACGTGATTTGCTCCGATGCCAAGGTTCGTAGCAACCTCGAGTCGGAGGACATCACGGTTAGCAGGGGCCAGCCAGAAGGAGGCATGATCGGCATCGCCGGTATGATCCTCTCACTTGCTCCAACTCGCGGAGTACCAGCGGTTGGAATCGTCGCAGACACCGTCGGCACCAGTGCAGACGTGCTCGCAGCCGACAGGCTTGCCAAGTGGATTGAGGAGGCTTTCGGCATTCCCCTGGACTTGGACCTGGATACTACCGAGCGAACGGCGGTACATCTCTTGGAGGCCATCGATCCGACAGGAACCATAGAAGATTACCTTCGAGGCGATGAGCCAGAGGTCTCGACTGACTTCTACGTTTGATTACTGAATTGCCAGCTCCGGCTGGCAAGGTCGAGGAGTTGGGGCTGCTCGGCTTCGCCAACGACCAGTACTAAACGACCAAGACTTCCTCAGCGAACTCTGGCATCTGCATGCCCGATTCGCTGAAAGCCTCCTGAACGGTACCGAAGGGCCCGTTGGAACTCCTCGCGGCCTTTGCCCTAGAACTCACGATTCTCCAGGATGATTTGCTGCCGATGCCAGGTATTGCCTCCAGTTGCTTCTGTGTGGCGCTGTTGACGTCCAGTCCGACCTCGACTCCGGTGATGCTACGCATCCCGTGGTCGGTCACAAGGATGTCCGACCCCGTCTCGAGGGGGATCCTGTAAGGAACGCCGACAAGAATTGGATAGGCCCCAATCTGCCGCCCAAACGTGATTCCCGAGCTCCCGTGGATGTTCGGGTCCCTGTGTTCGGGGTCAATGACCTGCTCAGGCCTCCTTATTCGGTCGTTGTGAGCTTCCCACCAGACATCACGCAGTATGGTTCCAACAGGGAGCATCTCCTCGAGCAGGGGGCGGTCGACGGTCTCTCGGACCTGCCTCTTGAAGTCCTTGAAAGCACGTTCGGAGATGTCTTGGAATCCCTGTCCCTCGACCTGTCTTATGTTGATTCGTCGTAGCCAGAGGCCCTCATCCTTGAGGCTCCGGAGAAGATCCATATTCATCGCATATGTCGATTCGGTCTCGCCATTCAGTCCGGCGATGAAGTTGAGGCCGGGCAGGAGCCGTGGCAGTCCCCTCTCACCCCTTCCCCTGCCGTACTCGTTGATGAGGCGGATGGCCGTGCGAAGCTGGCTGGGGTCGCAGTTTAGCCAGTTCTGCTCATGCACTTCAGGGTCTGCGGACTCGAGCCCGAACGAGAGCACCGCGCCGTCTGAGAGCGTCTCCACCAACGTCTTGGTAATCGCTGTGGCCGGCTCTAGGTTCTCAGCAACAATCGAGGGGTTGGCGTTGTCGACGTGGAGCACCTCGAGGCGCTCGTCCTCACGCAGGCCGTGCAGGACCCTAGCGATGGGTTCTGGGTTCGGGATGGGGTATTCGAGGTCCTCGACTCCCTCGGCCCTGTAGGTGTAGATATCAGTGGCACCGCCGATGCGAACGTTTCGAACCCCCGAATTCAATGCGGATTCGACCTCGGCGATTACTTCATGTTCGGACCTCCACAGAGGCAGGCCCTTCTTCGGCTCAATGCAGAACCTGCATCCGCGCTTGAAGCGGACGCAACCCTGGTAGAGCTCGACCTCGTAGGTGAGGGGGCCAGATGAGCCATTGGGCGCAATCAGGTCAGGGTGTTCCGTGACCGCATAGGAGCGGGCTCCTGCCAAGGCCCAGGCGCTCCATTGCTCTGCAGTGCGCCTCCTATGGTCCCACTTGCCGGTCGATATGAAGTGGTCGAGGGCAGCATCGGTATCCTGCACCGTGCAGAATAGGTTCTGCCTAAGCGGTATCCAACCGTCGTACCTCCAGTGCCGAATCGCCCAGCCACCACACAGCACGGGGCGACTCTGGGGGAGGACTGAGAGCACCTCGTCGAGTTCTCTTCTGCTAATCGGCGTGCCTCGAACGTACTTCCCCGGCACTACCGCCCCGGCTAGGATAACGGCCCCCTCTATGCCTACAAGCTCACTTCCGAGCCCCTCTCGCGCTTGCTGGTTGGCGAGCTTGCCCTTGTGCTGGAGCCTCCACTGGTCGATTGTCATGTATGTGTAGGGCTTACCCCTAGCTTCGAGGACCCCGCAGATGTAGCGGATGTGGAATCCTAGGTAATTGGGCACCCCGAAGGCAGCCGGCTCGTCCTCATAGCCGTCGATTACCAGCCATCCTTCCATGGTCGCTCATCACGACGCATGGCGACGTGGTCTTCACGGCTTCGCTTTCAGCGGTGCTGCCTGCGTCTGCCGCCGCCGCCCCTGCGTCCGCCGCCTCTGCTGCCGCCAGATGTCGACTCTTCGACTGAGATTCTCCGACCCTTGAACTCGGTGCCCTTCAGCGCCTTGATGGCAGCTTCCCCCGACTTCTTGCTAGCGAAGGTGACGAAGGCGAAGCCTCTGGGTCTGCCCGTCTCCCTGTCCATGGCCATGTGGACCTCCTTCAGCTCGCCGTGAGGAGAGAACAACTTCCTCAGCTCGTCCTCTGTGGCTTCGTACGAGACGCCCCCAATGAACAGCTTGGTCCCCATCGTCTCCCCTGCCTTGGATCTGGCTTCCTTCATCACCCCGCGTTCTCTCGCGAGGTCATCCTTGCTGGCCTTGCCAGCCTCAACCTTCTCCATGCAGTCCCTGCATCGCAGCGGCTTTCCAGGAGTTGGCTTGAAGGGGACCTTGGTTGCGGTGCCACAAAGAGTGCAGTCTGCTGCGTGCATCTCCCTCTGAGGCCTGCCACCGCCACCGCCACCGCCACGTCCTCGTGACGAGGGGGATCTGCGTGCGGAAGCGGGAATCTCATGCGACCAGCCACGCCTGTGGTCTGCGACTGGGGAGAGGTAGGGTCTAGCCCCATCGTGCCCCAGAGTCGATTCGGCCTCCTCGGTCCATCGCTGGCCGGGGCGGTTGAGAGGCTGGAGGTCCGAGCCCTCGGGAATCACGAAGCCGTGCCCGAAGCCGTTCGAGAGGACCCGGAAGGCCCTGTAGTCGCACCGGGGGCACGCGACGTTGAAGTCGGGGGTCGCATCACTGGTCACGAGTTCCGCTCCGCAGGAAGGGCAGCATGCGTACAGTACCCCTAGGTCGGGATTCCCCTTAGTCGAGGCCTTCAGCATTGGCTCCGTCTTGATGATCTTAGCGCGAACGATGTCTCGCTTCCTCATTGCATCCCCGGCTGAGGGAATGAAGCGATCGACCAGTTCGGAGACGAAGATGTCCGCATAGAGCTTCAGCGCGGGTACGTCCCTGTGGCCGCCGGTCCTGCCCTCGATATGGAGTACCCTAATCTCAGCGGTCTTCTCGTTCAGTCGATTGACCTCCCCTATCAGAACGTCTCCCATCTCGGGGATATTCAGGGGGGGTCTTGACGAGTCCACGGAGATTACTCCGCCGCTGCTAACGAGCGTGCCGGCGACCACTGCGACCGCCCCGCCATCAGAGACGTGGAGGCCCTTGCCTAGCTGCCCATCGCCCGGAATCCCCACGAGAGTTCCAGGCGTCACGAAGTCTCCCTCAGAGGCACTCATCGGCCCGCCGACCGGAAGACCCCCTATCAACGGTACGGCGGCCCCGAACACGAATCTCAGGGAGGAGTGAGGCGCCAGAACGCCGCGCGCGTTCGACCTCGCTCTCGGGAGTGGTGCGCGTAAGCCGCGGGCAGCGCTAAGTCGGCTTCGCCGTAACGCTCGACGCCCCAGCCTGCAGCCTCGAAGATTGATTGGATGTGGCCCGCCCCAGCGTTATGCATTATGTGCGCTGTCACTCCCGCTGAGAGGATTGCCTCGAGGAACGGCCGGTCGGCCCTCTCGAGCTGCTTGCCCCACGGCGGGTTCGTAATCACGAGGTCTGCGGAGGATTTGGCGAGAGTATCTTCATCAACCTCGGCTTGAACTATCTCTACTCGGTCCTCCAAGCCCAAGTCAGCTGCGTTGTTGGCACAAGCAGCGCATGCCTCCTCGTCGACCTCGATCAGAGTGGCTGATGATGCCCCCATCAGCAAGGCTCCAAGACCTAAGACGCCGTTTCCTGTTCCCAAATCCACCACAGAGCAACCCTCGATTAGATCGCCGAAGGCGGCAATGTCACTCAGCCAACGGGCTGCCAAATCACCTTCCGTTGAGTATTGCTCCAACTCGACGCTGTTGCACGGATGAGGGTGAAGTTTGGAGAGCCTCATGGCCAGGGTGCGCAGGCGCATGGGGCACGCATGGCTGTTAGGTGATTGAACTACTGCATATTCCTGATAGTTTCTGATAGTTGAAATACCCTCACAATGAACATAAGGTCGGGCGCGATGTCGGAGATGCTGTCATATGGCCTTCTGGCCATAGTTATTGGTTTGGCGATACTAGTCGTCTACGCCCTATCTCTACTCAAGTCGATACAGGGGGAGTCGGCGGTTATTCGTGATTATGCCACCAAAATCCGCACACAAGGAGAAGTGCAGAAGGAAGCCATTGGTAGATTAGAAAACAAAGAAGTCAGCCCCGATGCTATTACTGCGGGAATTGCCGGTAGTGGGGAAATACTGAAGGGTGCAGTACTGAACTCCTTGAAAGAGATAAATTTCTCTAGTGATATCGAAGGAATCCGTTCTTCTGCACAACGAATAGGTGAAGAGGTTGCTGACATCAACAAGATTTTTCTCGACAAGCAGGGGGCTGCTGGTTGGGCCGAGATTGAACTTGAGACGAGACTCAAAGACTCATTTGCAAATGTACATATTCGCAAAAAGGTGGCCAAGTTGGCCGGTACTCCAGATGCACATTTGGTGTTGAACGGTGGAAAAATACTCTGCATAGATTCCAAGTTCCCCTCAAAGTCATTCAAGGCCATGATTCCAGAGTCGGAGGGTGGAAATGGGGATGAGCACGGGAGTAGGCGTATCACTCCCCGTAAGGATTTCATCGAGGCCATTACGAAACATTTTACAAAAGTCGCAACAGATTATGTAAGGCCTGATCTCGGTACCACTGAGGTTGCATACCTGTATGTCGCATCAGAGCGAATCTACCATCATATGGTAAATCCCGACAACACGAAAGAGTGTCAAATTGTTCGAGATGCTGCAAACAATGGTGTAATTCTCTGTTCACCCTCCACACTAATCGCAAACATGCATCTCGTCCGGGTCGCCGAGCGTGCCATGGGGATCGCTGGAGATAGCGATAAGATACTCAGAGGCCATGATAACATGCGTCGTGCAATTGCAGAACTGGTTAAGGCATGGTCAATAATGAGCGGGCATGTCAATAATGCCCAAACCAATCGCGCATTGATCCAAGACCTTCTGGATGAAGTCGAGAGGTCTATGAAGAACTTGGAGAGAGAGATTCTTGATTTGAGTGGGGATGAAGGCTGAGTGGCCCTTCGCGACTGCATGGTCGACTGGTCTGCTTACGATTACCACCCGGTTGTCCACATACCTGATGAGTATACGATACTCGATCTGAGCGACGGCATCTGGACCCCGCCCCAGACTAAGTACAGCATCGGGAAGTACAACGAGATCCGCCCTAACATGTACAACACCGAGTTGTTCGGCAGTACTCGCCTGATTCACGTGGGAATCGATATTGGTGGTCCGGTCGGGACTCCATGCATGGCCTTCGCTGACGGCGAGGTCTCCCACTTCGGCTACAACCCGGAGCCGGGTGACTACGGCAACGTCGTCATCACTCGGCACAATATAGGGGAGATTCCAGTGTGGGCGCTCTACGGCCATATGAACGCGACCTCAATAGAGGGCAAATCGATGGGACAGCGGGTGTCTTCGGGTGAAGAGATTGCCTGGTTCGGGGCCCACCACGAGAACGGAGGCTGGGAGCCCCACCTGCACTTCCAGCTCTCTCTCGTCGAGCCTGAGACGCATGACCTGCCCGGAGTGGTAGCGCCCGAGGACAGGGAGCAGGCCCTGATGGATTACCCCGATCCGAGGCTCGTTCTGGGGTCGCTCTACTGAATTGTCGCGAGGTGGGCCTTGAGGGAAACGATAGCGGGCATCTCAGAGGGGTCTTCGCCTGTGAGAACTGCTAGTCCAATAGAGACCCAATCAGTGACGTGGGCAGCGTAGAGGAGCCGCTCTAGAAGGCTCTCTCCCTCGCACTCTACCCTCCAGGTCGGCGTGGCCTCAATCTCGGCGAGCATCCAGTCTATCCTGGCCTGCACCCGCGGGTGCAGGCCATCGCATGACATCATCATCAGCGCCTGGTTAGAGGCTGCATCGCCAGTCCATGCGACAACCTCGTTGTGGTTCATCTCCGGAACGTCCGCGGAACGGGCGAACTTGGCTGAATTTTCGTTTAGTTGGCAAGCGAAGCGGTAGGATGCGGGACTCAAGCAAGTCGGAGCGACGATGCCTATCTCCCGATTGGCGAGCGAGCGAGCGAGAGTGGCGGACATGCCCTCGCCGTCAGATATGTCGGCATCGGATGATGCTGCAGTCAGGCGCTCGAGCATAGCGAATCGGGCGTCCTCGCCGGGTGCGGGCAACAATCCTAGAGCCCAACACGCAGCCAACTGGGTGCCGAAGATGTGCCCGAACGCAGAGCGAGGCATCTGCCCGGAAGGCACCTTGAGGCATGCCGAGCCTTCGCTCTCCGCTAGCAGCTCCTCAAGCTCTCCGCCCGAGCAGATTCCGACCACGGTGCCACCGGAGGCTAGGACCTCTCTCACGCCGTCGAGAGTCTCCTCGGTGTTGCCTGAGTACGATGTGGCGAATACCAGCCAGTCAGGTCCCCACCAGCTGGGAACCCCGTAGTCCCTCCAGACTACGAACGGGAGTCCACCCGAATCGTCCGACAGCGCCTTCAGGAAGAGTCCGCCTGAGCCCGAGCCACCCATTCCAAGGCAGAGGACGCCGCTCCAGTCCGCGTCCTGCTCGACGTCTACGTTGGTCCCCATGGCTGTTTGTAGGTCATCTACGAAACTCCTAGTGTAGCCCGCCATGTTCTGGCCGTCCAACTCTCCTAGAAGAGCAGCGAAGTCTGGCTCGCTCATTCGACGGCCTCCTTTCCCATCACTGGCAGGGCCACCCATCCCCCATCTATGAAGCCGATGCGCAGTTCGCTGGCCTCACCGTCGTCATCGTAGGGCAGGGCAACTGTGGACATCCGGTAGTCGCTCGGACTCATCACCTCGGCAGCAGAGCTGTCGCGGTTCATGACCTGGACGACGTGTTGCTCTTCCCTTGAACAGAGCACGCTGCACGACTCCATGTCCCTCCAAGATGCGCCGGACCTCTCAAATCTGTCCAGCCTGCGCAATATGGGGCCATCCTTCTGCCAGCTGTCGACAATCCAGAATCTTTTCTTGTGTCGAATGACGTCGCCCAGCGCATAGGCCGGCTTGCGGTAACTCAGGGTCAGCCTGGTCACTTCGACCCCGTCGTTTGACCCGACCACAGTCGAGCTTGCCTTGACAGAGCCACCGAATGCCCTCACAAGGCTCCTGCCCCAGTTCCTCGCTAGTGCCTTAGAGCCCAGTTGGAGGTCCCAGCCGCCGGGCACGGGGCCCTCCTTGGTGACGAAGAACATCGGATTAGGCTCCATGGTATCGATTAACCCGTCCAGAGTGGTCCTTAGGTCAGCAAGCTCTAGCGACTCCAGCTTCCTTCCTGCTGAGCGCAACTGCACAGTCGCCTCGAAGTATGACCCTGCCTTACGGGCACAAGCCGTGCAAACAGCATTGCTAGTCTGCAGTAGAGGGGAGTGCGTATCGTAGAATTCGTAGCCCTCGATTTCACCTCGGACCTCGATGTGGAGTCGGGTTGTCCTTTCGTCGATGGCCTCCACGGAGAAGCCCACATCCACATTGCTAGCACGTTCCCCCAGAACCAGATTCTCTTGAATGCGGAGGTCAGCAAGGTCATGATCGTCCATCTGGGGCCAACGTCCCTTCACCTCGTAGGCGTCGCACTTCGCGCAGCGGTTCTGTTGGATCCTGTCTGGCATCTTCGACAGAGTCGTACGCTTCCTCAGACATGCCTCGCAGAGCCTGTCCGAGGACAGTGGTGGCGGTGCCCCACAAGTGATACAAAATGCGCCTCCGGTCATTGGGGTCCCCAATGCTGCGCTCGAACCGCCCGTTAGAAGGCTTGCGAAGGGCTTGCCGTCAATCGGAGTCAGCCTCAGAGCCGTGTGCTGGAGATTCTTCGAGTTTGGAAGACAAGCGGTTCAGTAGCACGATTTGGCGAACGGTGTAGGTGGCAAG
>Ga0257107_1000784_pt1 | contig 12088 bp, 10 predicted proteins | sample LP_taG_2_FD_190178 | JGI IMG/M metagenome (GOLD analysis project Ga0257107, IMG submission 190178) | Marine microbial communities from Northeast Subartic Pacific Ocean, Canada - LP_J_2011_P26_500m | ecosystem: Environmental > Aquatic > Marine > Oceanic | place: Canada: Northeast Subartic Pacific...
AAGCCGCACGGCCCCGGGCGCCGGGCACGGTCGGCGTCTACCTGGCCGGCGACTGGTACACCCTCGAGCTGCCCGCAGCAGTGGGCGAACGTGCCGTGGACGCCCTCGACGTGTCAAGGCTCCAGGATGGAGTCCTGGGTCCCGTCTTCGGCGTCATCGACCCCGGCGAGGACCCGATGATCGACTACGTGCCCGACCCCGTCGGCGTCGAAATCCTGGTCGAACGCTGTGACGAGGACGGCCGCATCGGCTTCGTGCTGCACCACACGTCGGTCACCGAACTGATGGACGTCGCCGACGACGGTGACCTCATGCCGCCCAAGTCCTCCTACTTCGAGCCCAAGCCCCGCTCCGGGTTGTTCGTCCGTCGACTCGACCGCGAATCGGACACCGTGGAGGCGCCCCGGTCGTGACCGGACACGTCCACCTGCGGACCGACTCCTATTCGTCCGGCGACAGGGTGGGTCCGTGACCCCGTCGGGTGTTCGACGGGCGCTCCTCCAGTACCCCCTCGATGGCGAACGCCAGTGGGTGGCGTTCGACGCTCCCGTCGACACGATCGTCGCCGAGGAGTTGCGCGACGTCCCCGATGCCATGCGGGCCGCCGAGCAGGCTGCCGCCTCCGGGCGCTGGGTCGTCGGCATGGTCTCGTACGACGCCGGTCCGGCCTTCGACAAGGCGATCCGAGCCGCCCGGGTCCGCCGGGTGCCGTTGGTCTCCTTCGGCGTCTTCGATGCTCCGCTGCCGACGACCAGGCCCGCCGCCAGCGGCGGCTACCACGTCGGCCCCTGGATGCCGAATCGCTCGCATCCCGCCTACCTGACCTCGATCCGGACCATCCGGGAGCTGATCGCCGCCGGCGAGACCTACCAGGTGAACTACACGATCCGGTTGCGCTCGCCGTTCAGCGGCGACCCGCTCGGCCTGTTCGCCGACCTGGTCCGGGCACAACGGGCGGAACACGCTGCCTACCTCGACCTCGGCGACCGGGCCGTGTGCTCCGCCTCGCCCGAGTTGTTCGTCCGGCGCAGCGGCCGTCGATTCGTCTCGAAGCCGATGAAGGGAACGATCGGGCGCCATCCGGACCCCGAATGGGACGCCCTTGCCGCCCTGCACCTGTCCCGCTCCGAGAAAGACCTGGCCGAGAACACGATGATCGTGGACATGGTCCGCAACGACCTGAGCCGCATCGCCGATTCAGGCTCGGTGAAGGTGCCCGCCCTGTACACGGTCGAGACCTATCCGACGGTCCACACCATGACCTCCACCGTCGTTGCCAACTCGGATGCCGGCCTCTGTGAGGTCTTCGACGCCCTCTTCCCGGGTGCCTCGATCACGGGGGCGCCCAAGGTCCGCACGTCCGAGATCATCGAGGCGCTCGAGGGCGACGGCCGTGGCATCTACACCGGGGCCATCGGCATCGTGGCGCCCGACGGCTCCATGGAGTTCAACATCGCCATCCGGACTGTCTGGGTGGACCGGGAGCGGGGGCAGGCCGAGTACGGCGTCGGCGGCGGCATCGTCTGGGACTCCGACCCGCACGAGGAATGGCGGGAGGTGGAGCACAAGAGCCGCGTCCTCGGCCGTGCCCGTTCCGACTTCCGCCTGCTCGAGACCATGGCCTGGACGCCCGAGGGCGGTGTCTCCCTCCGTGGACGCCATCTCGCACGGCTGAAGTCGTCTGCCGACCACTTCGACATCGACATCGACCTCCCGATGATCGACGCCCTGTTCGACGGTGTCGATGCGGACGGGCCCCGTCGGCTGCGTCTGCTCGTTGCGCCTGATGGCAGCGCCGAACTCCAGGTCCTCGAGCACCGGATCCATGGCGACACCCCCTGGGCGGTGCCGCTCGACCTCGAGCCCGTGCCGAGCGAGCACGAGTTCCTGTTCCACAAGACGACCGTGCGCGAGGTCTACGACAACGCCCGACGCCGCTTCCCGGATGCTCCCGACGTCCTGCTCTGGAACGAGCGTGGCGAACTCACCGAGACCACCACGGGCAACCTGGTCGTCGAACTCGACGGTGAGCTGGTGACGCCACCCGTCTCGTGCGGCCTGCTGCCCGGGACGCAGCGAGCGGAGCTGCTGGACACCGGAGAGATCGTGGAGCGCGTCGTCCACCGCGACGATCTCGCTCGTGTCGACGCCGCATGGATGGTCAACTCCGTGCGCGGCTGGGTGCCGATCGAGGTCGATTCGGCGGCCAGGCCCGCCGAGGTCAGCTCCTCCGGCGCCTGACCTCCTCGGTGATCGCCGGGATCACCTTGTGCAGGTCACCGATCACGGCCCAGTCGGCCCGGACGACGATGTTGGCCTCGCGGTCCGTGTTGATGGCCAGGATGTGCTTGGACGCCATGGCGCCCACCCAGTGCTGGATAGCGCCCGAGATGCCGCTGGCGATGTAGACCTGCGGCGCGATCCGGGTGCCGGTCTGGCCGACCTGGTCGGAGTGGGGACGCCATCCGTTGTTGGTGACCGCACGCGAGCAACCGACGACACCTCCGAGCTCGGCGGCCAGTTCCTCCAGCGGGGCGAACGCCTCGGCGGAACCCACGCCGCGTCCGCCACCCACCACCACGGGGGCGGTCGCGAGCGTGATGCCCCTGGAGAGCACGACCCGGTCGGTCACGACCGTCCGGGCGAGTGAGGCATCAAGGTCCGGGGAGAAGGCGGTGACGGTTCCGACGGCAGGTTCCGACGCCGGAGCAGCCTCGACGGCATGGTGTGCCACGGAAACGATCTTGCGACCCGCCGCCAGCGTGACGTCCTCCAGGAGGGAACCCCCCCACTGGACCCGGGTCATCGACCAGGTGTCGTCCGAGGGATCGACCTCGCGGCAGTTGGCGACGAAGGGCTCGTCGAGGCGTGCCGCCACATGGGCGAGGACCTCGTTGCCACGGTCGGTGCCGCAGGCGGTGACGATCGACGCCCCGGACGAGGCGACCAGTTGGGCAAGCGTCTCACCCCACGCCTCGGGCCCGAAGTCCGTGAGGACCTCGTGGGATGCCAGGTGGACGACCGTTGCGCCGTAGGCGGCCAACTGGCCGGCGGCCTCTTCGGCACCCTTGCCGATCACCACGGCCTCGCAGGAGACACCGGCACGTGTCGCCAGATCACGTCCGAAGGTGAGGGCCTCGAGCGATGCGTCGACGAGCGTGCCACGATCATGGTCGCAGAGGACGAGCATCGTCATGCCAGTACCCCCAGTTCCTCGAGCACGTCGACCACGGCGGCTGCCGCCTCCGGGCCTTCGCCGAGGATGACGGTCTCGCTGACCTGTTCCACCGGACGGTGGAGCCGCAGCCGTTCCTGGCCACCCGCCTCCGTCGGCTGTTCGACTGTTGCCAGTGCCGCCTTCTTCGAGGCCAGTCGCCCCTTCATGGTCGGGTACCGGGGCAGGTTGATGCCCTCCTTGACGCCGAGCACGGCGGGTGTCGGGACCTCGTAGACCTCGAAGCCGCCATCGATCTCACGGCGGGCGGTAACCGATCCGTCGCCGACGTCGATGCCCTTGATGCCGTTGACGATCGGGCGACCGAGTGCATGCGCCACGCGGACCCCGACCTGGAAGCCTCCGGCGTCGGCGGACTCGTTCCCGAAGAGCAGCAGGTCGAAGGCGCCCTCGGCGGCCTCGATCCCGCTGATGGTGGCCGTTAGGGCGGCTGCCGTCCGCTGCGGGTCCCAGTCGACCTCCTCGATCGGAACCAGCACCAGATTGTGGACGCCGACGCTGGCCGCATAGCGGAGCTGTTCCTCGGCCTCGGCGGGTCCGAGGGTCAGCACGGTGACCTCGCCTCCGTGTGCCTCGACGATCTGGACGGCCTCCTCGACGGCGCATTCCTCGTGCGGGCTCGTGGTGAACCCGAGGTGGGCGGTGTCGACGGCCAGGCCGTCGCCGGTGATGTTGATCTTGGCGCCCGGTGCGGGCACGCGCTTCACGCAGACGAGGATTCTCATGTGGGAATTCCCTGGTTCGGGTTCACGGGGAACCGACCCGGTTCAACCCTTCATCCGCGAGTCGTCCGGGTCGAAGACGGCACCGGTCGAGGCGACCTTCACCGGGTAGAACTCGTTCATGTACATCACCTGGAGTTCCGTGCCCGGGGTGGTCAGCTCGAGGGGCAGGTGCGACATGAGCAGGAACCTGTCGACGGAAGGGCCCGGGCCAGCCGAGGTGACCCGGCTGACGCGTCCATGCGAGTCGACGATGCGGTCGCCGTCGAGGGTCAGGATCGGCTCGTTGCCACCCTGCATGTACCGCTGGCGGCCCCGGCCGTCGGTGTGGTCCTCGACCGTGAGGGTGCAGACGGCAATCTCGGGCTCGCCCTTCTGGCGGGCCTCCAGGTAGGCCTCCCTTCCGATGAAGTCGGCGGCCTTGACCCTCGGGCGGGCAAGGCCGACCTCGAGTGGGTTGTACTCGCTCTCGAGCTCGGCGCCCATGAGCCGGTAGCCCTTCTCGAGGCGGCCCGACGAGCCGTAGACGCCGCCGCCGGTCGGACGGATGCCGAGGTCGGCTCCGGCCGTCATGAGGCTGTCCCACAGCGCGGGACCGTTGTCCCAGTCGGTGTAGACCTCCCAGCCGGTGTCACCGACATAGGAGATCCGGAACAGCGAGACGGGGACCCTCGTACCCCCGCAGTCCAGGTCGATGTCGGTGATCGAGCCGTAGGGGGAACCCTCCTGGCCGAGGTCGTTGTCGGTCAACTGCCCAAGAACCGCTGGTGCGTTGGGGCCCCAGAGGCCGAGCGTGGTGACGTCCCTCGTGATGTTGCGGAAGGACACCGATCCGTCGGTGGGAAGGTGGCGTCGCACCCAGAACGAGTCGCGGCCGCCGTCGAAGACGCCGGTGACGATCCGCACCCGGTCCTCCGCCATGCGCATCATCGTCAGGTCCGAGTGGAAGCCGCCGTCCTGGGTGAGCCACGGCGTGTAGATCGACCGGCCCACGGGCACGTCGACCTTGTTCACGGCGAGGTAGTCGGCGTACTCGACGGCACCGGGCCCCTCGAGCTCGTAGATCTGGAACGAACTCAGGTCGACGACGCCGCAGTTCTCACGCAGGTTGAGGTGCTCGCCCGTCGTGATGGGACTCCACCAGCGGTTGTCCCACTCGACCTCGCGTTCTGCGAGGCCGTAGCGCTCGACCAGGTCGGCGTTGGATGCGAACCACTGCGGGCGTTCCCAGGTGCGGGCCTGGAAGAACATGGCGCCCAGGTCCTCCTGGCGGGAGAAGTAGGGACCCACCTCGAGGTTGCGGCGCCCCTCCCACTGCTCCTGGGGGTGGACGATCCCATAGGTCTTGTTGAAGCTCTCCTCGGCGCGCGACCAGATGTGCTCGTCGCTGCACTCGTCGGCGTAGAAGCGGGCGATGTCCGCCCCGTGGACGTCGATGACCCTCGGATAGCCGTAGGTCATCCACTCTGCGACGACCTGGGCCATGCCCGGGCCTTCCTTGACCCAGACGGCGGCGGCCGACCAGAGGTTCCGGACCTCGCGGGTCTCGCCCAGGCAGGGCATGCCGTCTGGTGTCAGTGAGAGCAGGCCGTTGATGGCGTACTTGATCTCGGCGTCGCCGAGCATGTCCATCAACTCGATGGCGGTCTCCATCTGCTCGTCGAAGTCGTCCGGGGTGAAGGGCATCTCGGTGGGTGACAGTGCCGCCTCCTCGTTCGAGGGGATCTCGTCCGGGTGGTGGAGGATCGGGCGGTGGCCGTAGGAGCCGACCTCCATCGAGCCGGCCGACTGTCGCTCGTAGCAAAGGGTGTCCATGTCGCGGACGATCGGGTAGCCGATCTCGTTGTTGGTCTCGGCGAGGATGTCCATCGGCCCGACATCGGCCATCTGGTGGACGGTGGGCACGAGCGGGATCACGGCCCCGGCCATGTTGGCGATGCGGTTCGACCAGACACCACAGGCGATGACGACGTACTCGGCTTCGACGGTGCCCTTGTCGGTGACGACACCGGTGACCGTCCGATCGCCGGCGTTGGGACCATCCTCGGTGAGGACGTCGAGCACCTCGGTGTTGGCGAACACCCGGCAGCCGACCATCTCGATGGCCTCCCTGCGCATGGTGGTGCCGGTCTCGAGCGAGTCGACGACCGAGACGGTCGGGCAGTAGAAGCCACCCAGGATCACGTCCTCGTTGATGAAGGGGACGAGTTCCTTCACACCGGCCGGAGTGAGCATGTGGGCCTCGATGCCCCATGCCATGGCGGAGGTCATGCGACGGTCGAGTTCGTGCATGCGCTCCTCGGTGCGGGCCACCTCGATACCGCCGGAGTCGACCGAGAGCTCCATGTCCCGGAACTGGTTGGCGCTCTGCTCGCCGAGCAGGGCCATCTCCTTGTTGTGGTCGACGGGGAAGATGAAGTTGGAGGCGTGGCCGGTGGAGCCGCCCGGATTGGGCAGCGGGCCCTTGTCGATCAACACCAGGTCGGTCCAGCCCAGGCGGGCGAGGTGACCGACGAGGCAGTTGCCTACGATGCCGGCACCGATCACGACGACGTTGGCGCGTTCGGGAAAGTCACTCATTCAGGTGCTCCAATTCGCAACTGCGGCCGACCCAGCGGCCGACCCGGATGAAACGTGGAGTAGGCGGTGCGACCGTAGACGACCGTCCTCTGCAGCGCACGCGAGAGGCTACCCACGATTCGGAAATGCCAACCGCGTCGCGGGAAATCTTGACGACAAGCAGGGGCACGCACGCACATAGAGAGCTGTCCGCTCTCTGCACCACCGTCTTCAGGTCCGGAAGGTGGTGCGCAGGGACTCGAGGCCACCGTCGACGGCGATGACCTGGCCGTTCACGTAGCGGGCCGCCGGCGACGCCAAAAACACCGCCATGGCCGCGATGTCGCGGCCTTGCACGAACGTCCGCATCGAGACCTGGTCCTCATAGCGCCCGCGGACCTCCCCCGACCCGACACCGGTCACCTCGGACTCAGCGGCGATCACCCGATCCATCCGGGCGCCGCCCACCGACCCGGGACACAGGGTGTTGGTCCGAATGCCGAACTCACCAAGCTCCATCGCCAGCGTCGCACCCAGGCCGACCACCGCCCACTTCGACGCGGCGTAGGGCGAGCGCAACGGGAAGCCCACCACTCCGGCCGTCGACGAGGTGTTGAGGATCACCCCGCCACCCGCCTCCCGCATCAGCGGCACGACCCTCCGACAGCACAGGAACATCGACCGCACGTTCACGGCCATCGTCTCGTCCCAGCTGTCGACGTCGACCTCCTCGATCGGACCCGTGGGACCGGCGATGCCGACGTTGTTGCAGAGCACGTCAACCGACCCGAGAGACGCCGAGGCATCGTCGAAGAGGCGGTCCACGTCCGCCGGTCGCGAGACATCGCCCCCGGTGAAGCCGACGCCGTCCGGCAGATCGTCGCCGTGTCCGGGAAGGTCGGCCACGTGCACCCTGGCACCGGCCTCGAGGAATGCGTCGACCATGGCGCGTCCGATGCCGGATGCCCCTGCCGTCACCACGACGCATTGTCCTTCGACCTGCTCGCCAACCGGGGTCCGACCCATGGCAGCGGAACCTACTTTCCCCGAGCCATGCCCGGACTCAGCCCGTCACGATCAGGCCCACGGCACTGACGGTGCCGCAGAGGCCGACCACCTGCCACCAGAAGAGCCGCTCGCCCCGGAAGAGGATTCCACAGACGACGGTGACCGCCGCGTTCCCCAGCCCCCCGGGTGATGTGGTCACCAATGCCGATGCCTAGCGACGCGGCGATGCCAAATCCGGCAGACATGGGTCAGGCCACCTGTCGCCCGGAGCAGTCGGTGCGACCGGCTCAGGCCAGGTGGCCGAGGGCCTCGGACACCGCGACGGCGGCTGCCGAGACCCGACCGGCGATGATGTCGCTCAGCGACTCCTGGGGGAACCGGTAGCTCGGCCCATGGCTGTGCAGGGCGCCGACCACGGCACCCGTGCCGTTGAACAACGGCGCCGCCACCGAGTTGATGCCCTCGCAGAACTCCTCGAGCACCCAGACGAACCCGTCGGATCGAATCTCCTCCAGGCGCTCTCGAATCTGATCGGGATCGACCATCGAGCCTGGTGCGTAGCGATCGAGGGGTCGGTCCAGGAACCGGTCGACGGCCGCCTCCGGCCAGTGCGCCAGGACCACCAGTCCCGACGGCACGACGTGCATCGGGAGGCTCGTCCCGGTCCAGTCGCGGACCTGGACCGGATTCGGACAGTCGACCTGTCCGACGTAGTGGACGTCGTAGCCGGCGGGAACGGCCAGGCCCACCGCCTCGCCGACCACGTCGACCATTTCGAGCATGTGCGGCTGTGCCACGGCCAGGAGGCTCTGGGTCGGGTCGACGCTCGTCGCCATCGTGACGATCGACGATCCGATGCGGTAGCCGGTGCCGTCGGGATTGCGCTCCACGGCATGACACCCCTCGAGCGTGGCGAGCAGTCGGGCGACCGTGCTGGTCGGGAGGCCGACCTTGCGAGCCAGGTCGCTGATGCCGGCGGGTTGGCGCGCCAATTCCTCGAGGAGCCCGAAGGCCCGGTCGATGCTCTGGACGGTTGCCATCATGTGCTCCGGTCCGAAAATCGCGCTCGCCGGGGTGGTGGTTCGCGGTTTCCGCTCACGTTAGTATTCCACGATACAGACCTTTCCCGCATCTCGGGAAGGTCTTCGCCGACATCCACTCGGTGGAGCCATCCCGGTCTATGGGAGCCATAACGTTGTCCCGGTCAACAGAGGCCGGGACCTCGACCCGCAATGGAGCGTGTGACGATGGCTGAGGAACCGCTGGACGACGAAGTCGTCCTGGCCGAACTGTCCGACGAGGACCTGACGGCACAAATGCACGACGACCTCTACGACGGTCTCGCCGACGAGATCGTCGAAGGAACCGAGATCCTCCTCGAACGGGGATGGGACCCATCGCGCGTCCTCAACGAAGCCCTGGTCGCGGGCATGCGGATCGTGGGCATCGACTTCCGGGACGGGATCCTCTTCGTCCCCGAGGTGCTGCTTGCGGCCAACGCCATGAAGGCCGGCATGGCCATCCTCCGTCCGCTCCTCGCCGAGACCGGAGCCCAGCCGATCGGCAAGGTGGTCATCGGCACCGTCAAGGGCGACATCCACGACATCGGCAAGAACCTGGTCGGGATGATGCTCGAGGGCGCCGGTTTCGAGGTCTTCGACCTCGGCATCAACACGGACGTCGAGCAGTTCCTCGCCGCCCTCGACGAGCACAAGCCCGACATACTCGGCATGTCGGCCCTGCTCACCACGACCATGCCGTACATGAAGGTCGTCATCGACACGTTGATCGAGAAGAGCCTCCGCGAGGAGTACATGATCATCGTCGGCGGCGCCCCGCTGAACGAGGAGTTCAGCGAGGCCATCGGCGCCGACGCCTACTGCCGCGATGCCGCCGTCGCCTCGGAGACCGCTGAGCGCCTGGTCGCCGAGCGCCGCGCCGCGGGCTGAGCTCCACATGCCCGGTCGTGTCGACGCCCCGCCGGCGTCCGAACGGCGGGTCCTCGTCGTCGCCTGTGGCGCCCTCGCACGGGAGCTCCTCGAAGTCATACGGGCCAACGGCCTGAACGGCATAGACGTCGAGTGCCTGCCTGCCTCGTACCACAACACCCCGGACCTCATCCCCGACGCCGTCGCGGCGCGGGTCCTTGCGTCCAGGGACCGGTACGACAAGGTCTACGTCGGCTACGCCGACTGCGGCACCGGCGGCCGGCTGGACGCAGTCTGCGAGGATCTCGGCGTCGAACGCCTGCCCGGCGCCCACTGCTACCAGTTCTTCACCGGCTCTGAAGCCTTCACCGAGCTCCAGGACGCCGAGATCGGGACCTTCTACCTCACGGACTACCTGGCCCGTCACTTCGACCGACTCGTGATCGGGTTCCTCGGCCTCGACCGCCACCCCGAACTCCGCGACGACTACTTCGGCAACTACACCCGACTCGTCTACCTGGCCCAGGTCGACGATCCGGAACTCGTCGTCCGCGCCGAAGCCGCCGCAGACCGCCTCGGCCTCCGGTTCGAGCACCGTCGTACGGACTACGGCGAACTGGCGACCAGCATCGTCGCCCTCGGCGCTACGCGGCCCACCCCCGACCCCCTTCCGATCGCCTGATCCATGGCCGCCCGACTCGTCACCATCTACTGGCGCGACATTCCCGCCCAGGTCACCGCCCAAGAGGGGAGGACCAAGGAGAAGGCCCTGCTCGACGCCCGCTTCCAGCACGCCATCGATCGTGCCGCCATGGTCGCCGGCTGCACCGACTCCGACCGCTATGTCGCCGAGTGGCGACGCGAATCCGGCAACTGCAACGGCGACCTCGCCTCGTCGGTCGCCGCCGAGACAGCCCGCATCGACGCCGAATACTCCAACGACCGACTCGAACGGCTGGTCCACTCCGGCGGCGTCGACCGGGATGACTGACGAACACCGGGCCCTGTCCCCGCTCCCTCTATTCCCCCTACGACTCCAGGAGAATCCTCGATGACGGACACCGTGCTCAGCTCTGCCACCAGGGAGGTGGTGATCGGCTTCGGGCGACCCTTCGTCATGATCGGCGAGCGCATCAACCCGACCGGCCGCAAACTGCTGACCGAGGAGATGAAGGCCGGCGACTTCAGCCGGGTCGAAGCGGATGCCCTCACCCAGGTCGCGGCCGGCGCCCAAATGCTCGACATCAACGCCGGAATCCCGCTGGCCGACGAGCCGGCGATGCTCGCCCGGGCCGTCAAACTCGTGCAGTCCGTCACCGACGTACCCCTCTCGATCGACTCGTCGATCATCGAGGCGCTGGAGGCCGGACTGTCCGCCTACGTGGGCAAACCCCTCGTCAACTCCGTCACAGGCGAGGACGAGGTGATGGAGCGGGTCCTTCCCCTGGTCGCCAGGCACGGCGCCGCCGTCGTCGCCATCTCGAACGACGACACCGGGATCTCCGAGGACCCCGATGTCCGCTTCTCGATCGCCAAGCGGATCGTGGAACGCGCCGCCGACCACGGCATCCCTGCAAGCGACGTCGTCGTCGACCCGCTGGTGATGCCGATTGGCGCCATGGGAAGCGCCGGCCAGCAGGTGTTCTCCCTCGTGCGACGACTCCGCGAGGAACTCGGCGTCAACACCACGTGCGGCGCATCCAACGTCAGCTTCGGCCTCCCCAACCGGCACCACATCACCGGCACGTTCCTCGCCATGGCGATCGGCGCCGGCATGACGTCGGCGATCATGAGCCCGCTCCACGAGGAAGTGAAGACGGCCATCCAGGCCGCCAACGTCCTCGCCGGCTACGACACCGACTGCGCTGCATGGATCCGCTCCCACCGCGACCCGTCCATCGGCGCAGACCGCGAGCGCAACGGCCGTCGCCGTCGCCAGGCCTGAGACCCCGGCGCGACGAACCGATGAGCAACGACGACCACCTCGTGGTCTTCACGCCGTCAGGGCGCCGCGGGGACGTCTCTCCCGGCACCACAGTGCTCGACGCTGCCCGACGATTGGGCGTCGACATCGACTCGGTCTGCGGTGGCCGCGGCATCTGCGGACGCTGCCAGGTCGAGCCCATGTTCGGCGAGTTCGCCAAGCACGGCATCACGGCCGACGCCTCCCACCTCTCCCCGCCGGGCACCGTTGAAGCGGACTACCGGGGTCGGAGACCGCTGACCGAGGACAGGCGGCTGAGCTGCACCGCCACGATCCGCGGGGACCTCGTCGTCGACGTGCCCGCAGAGAGCCAGGTCCACCGCCAGGTGATCCGCAAGGACATCGACCTGGGCGACATCGAACTCGACCCGGTGCTCGTGTTGCGCCTGGTCGAGTTCGGCGAGGGCGACGACCTGCTGGCGGCCCTGGGCAGCCAGTGGGGCCTCACGGGACTCGAGTTGCCCCCCGACCTCGACATCGTGGCCGACGGTTCGGGCCTTGCAACCGTGGCCATACGGGACGACATCCAGGTCGTGGCCGTCTGGCCGGGGCTCCGCGACCGGGCGCTCGGCATCGCCGTCGACGTCGGTTCCACCACCCTGGCCGGCCACCTGTTCGACCTGGCGACCGGCACGGCACTCGCCACCGCCGG
>Ga0257107_1000785_pt1 | contig 12079 bp, 12 predicted proteins | sample LP_taG_2_FD_190178 | JGI IMG/M metagenome (GOLD analysis project Ga0257107, IMG submission 190178) | Marine microbial communities from Northeast Subartic Pacific Ocean, Canada - LP_J_2011_P26_500m | ecosystem: Environmental > Aquatic > Marine > Oceanic | place: Canada: Northeast Subartic Pacific...
TTCTAAGCGTATTATGAAAAATAATGATAAAATCGTTGTAGTGCAATTCAGGTTTAAGGATAGAAGTGATGATATTATTTGGGGTCAAATAAAACGTGCATCAAATGCACTAAAAACTCAGTTAGAGTTGGGCGGATTTACTGTTTTAAGAAATTCATCAGTAAAGGATGAAAAGGAAAATGCGGCATTGATATTTTTATTGCATGCAAAAAAAATTGAAAATAGTTTAGTTAGAAGTGGTCCGGAAATATCTAGTAAAGAACATTGTGAAAAATTCATTGCTGCAAACCTAAAAAAAAGCCAACTTATGTGGATTAACAATGAAGGTAAGATGCAATCTTTGCAGAAACGAAAACATGACGATGTAAAATTATTTTTGCGAGACATTTTGAAGAATAATCTAAAAAATTCTGGTATACCGAATGGGCTTGAGAAGGATTTCAAAAAAGGTGTAAAAATTATTGATGCAAATAAGGTTTCAACAAAATCCATTAAAGAGGCAATTGCAAACGTTGCCGTAACAGATGAAACAATCTTTCGTTAAAGTTAGTAAAATAACTGAACCGCCTTATTCAGACATCTGGATTTATCCAAAGGGAACTAAATCGCAGATAAAATCACGGATAAAAGAGTTGAAGTCTCTTGGTGTAGAAAGCATTTCATTTCAAGGTGAATTACAGATAGGTACCATTAACATACTAGGTAAGGGATATGTGGGAATCGTAGTTTTAGGTAAAATAGGAAGAAAAAAAGTTGCTATAAAAATTAGGCGAGGTGATTCCCCTAGAAAAAATTTGAAAAAAGAAGCAGAATTGCTTAAAATAACAAATAGATCCAATGTGGGACCAAAATTAGTAGGTTTTAGTAAAAATTTTCTTGTAATGGAATATTTAGATGGTAAAAAAATTGGTGATTGGATTGCCAGTTTAAAGAAGAAAGGAAGTTTGTCACAACTCAAAACCGTAATTAAAAAAGTTCTAGAAGATTGTTACAGTCTGGACAGAATAGGTTTGGATCATGGAGAATTAAGTAATATAACAAAACACGTGATTATTGGCAACAAAACCACAATTATTGATTTTGAAAGCTCTAGTACGGATAGAAAAGTTTCAAATGTGACATCCGCAACTCAAGCACTTTGTATAGGATCCAGAATTTCAAAAATGGTGGATGTTATATGTAAAACACCTAAAAAAGAAAAAATGATTTCTGTGCTGCGTGAGTATAAACAGAAACAAACTAGAGATAGTTTTGAAAAGTTGTTAGATATTTTAAAATTGTAATGGGACCGGCAGGATTTGAACCTGCGACCTCCAGCCCCCCAGGCTGGCATCATACCAAGCTAGACGACGATCCCTGATTTAGGCACAAATCGTGAAATTATTAAACCGTCTGATGATTAAGATTGAAAAGATTATCGCTCTTGAGAAGTAGGCCTAACAAGAATTTCGTTTACATTCATGTGTTCTGGTGATTGCACTGCAAATAAAATCGCCTCTGCAATGTCTTCTGCCTTTAACCCTTGTGACTTTTTTGCAGTTTCAATAAAACTTTGTAACGATTCATCAGTTATTGTGTTTAGCAATTCGGTTTCAACTACTCCAGGTTCAATACATGTTACCCGAATGTTTGAACGGGCACTAAATTCTTGCCTTAATCCCTCACTAAAAGCGGTAACAGCGTGTTTTGTTGCACAGTATACACTTCCGGAGGGAAATACAAGTCTTCCAGCAACTGATGAAATGTTAACTATATGTCCTGATTTTTTTTCCTTCAGATGTGGAATAACTGCGGCTGTACAAAAAAGCACGCCTTTGATGTTTACATCGATCATTTGTTCCCATTCGTCAACTTTGAGACTTTTTACAAAGCTAAGTGGCATCAATCCTGCATTATTTACTAAAATATCAACTGCCCCCCATTTTTTTATTGTCTGATCAACAAAAGCATTACAATCATCTTTTTTTGTAACATCAAGCTTTTGGGAGAGAACTTCGCCTCCACTATTTTTTATTTCATTTTCTAGTTGCATCAGCTTGTCAGTTCGTCTAGCTCCTATAGCAACTTTTGCGCCAGCTTTAGATAATGCTAAAGCTGTTGCATAGCCAATTCCACTACTAGCTCCTGTAATAATAGCAACTTTTCCTTTTACCGTCATAAAAGGAAATTTTCAACCTGCGCTGTAAATGTGTTTTCAAAAAAACGTCTGATTGCTTTAAGCATGATATTCGCTTAAAACCATGCGAAAATTGAAAGTTCTGTGTTACGTTCTTTTGTTTAATAAACGTCAAATAGGCAAAAATCATCAATAAATTATGAAAGCTGTCATTTTAGCTGGTGGATATGGAACCAGATTTGGTGAAGAAACCCATCTGAAACCTAAACCTATGATTGAGATCGGTGGAATGCCAATTTTATGGCATATTTTGAAAATTTACTCAGCTCACAAAATTAACGAATTTGTTATTTGCTGTGGATACAAAGGTAATGTGATCAAGGAATATTTTAGCAAATTTGATTCTGCATTGTGGAATATTGAATTAGTTGATACAGGAATTGATACAATGACTGGTGGTAGAATAAAAAGAATTCAAAATCATATAGATGACACGTTCTGCCTAACTTATGGTGATGGTCTCAGTGATATTGATATCAATAGTTTGATATCATTTCATAAGGAAAAAAAATCTTTAGCTACATTAACAGCTGTTCATCCTCCAGAAAGATTTGGGGTACTTGAACTATCAGAAGAATATGTTACAGAATTCCATGAAAAACATAGAGGTCAATCTTCATGGATAAATGGTGGGTTTTTTGTATTTGAACCAGAAATTTTCGATTACATAAACGATGATACAACTATCTTAGAGAGAGCACCGCTAGAAACTTTAGCTAAAGAAAAAAAATTAACTGCATTCAAACATAATGGATTTTGGCATTCAATGGACACTCTAAGAGACAAAAATAACTTAGAAAATCTATGGAATTCAAAAAAAGCTCCTTGGAAAATTTGGTAATTTTCATTCAAGTTTTGGAACTTAATTTTCTGCTTTATTATTCTGAATATCCGATTTTAAAATAAGTACCACTATCAAATTTTTCTTTAGTCAGAAAACCTCGTCCGTCAATTATTTTCGGATTCTTCATAAATTGTTTTAAGAATTTTGAATCTAATGATTTGAATTCAGGCCATTTTGTAAAAATCATAGCAACGTCTGAATCTTTCAATGCATCCTCAATTGTTGCACAAACAGTACAGTTTTGAAGTAGTTTGGTAGAATTAGGTTTTGATTTAAGAATTGGATCAAACGCAAAAACATTTGCGCCTTTTTCTAATAATATTTGTATAGCATCAAGAGCGGGAGATGATCTTAAATCATCAGTTTCTGGTTTGAAAGTTAAACCGAGAATTGAAATTTTCTTATCTTTTAATTCACCTAAAATATATTCCGATAATAAAACCATTTTATTCGGTCTTTCCGCATTTATGTTTAAGATTGCTTTAAGCAATGGAGTATGGATCTCATGTTTATTTGCATAATCTAATATTGCCTGTACGTCTTTAGGAAAGCAACTTCCACCGAAACCACATCCTGGAATTAAGTATGAAGCTAAATTTGGAATAATCTTCTCATTATTCACAATTGATGTGATTCTTTTATCTAAAACAAGTGCGTTGAGAATTTCATATGGATCAACACCCGAAATTTTTTCTGAAATATTTGCTATTTCATTAGAAAAAGAAATTAGCATTGAAAAGAATGCATTATTTGTATATTTAATTAATTCAGCTGATTCAAGATTTGTTTCAACAAATTTGCATTTATCTTTGAAATTTTTAAAAATTTCTTTTACAAATAAAGCACTATTTACATCAAAATTCCCAATTACTATCTTATCGGGATTCATGAAATCGTCTAATGCCCTACCTTCTCGTAAAAATTCTGGAACTACACATAATCCAAACTCTTGTTTAGATAATCTCTCGTTCAAGATTGGCAAAATTGTATTTCTTGTAGTATTGGGAATTACTGTACTCCGAACAATTATTTGATAATTTTTTTTGTTATTTTCATTTACAGAATTTGCTAATGATTCTGTTGCATCAATAATTTGAGTAAGATCTATGGAATCATCTTTTGTAGGTGTACCAACACAAATGAAACATCCATCTGTGTTCTCTACAAGCTGATTTAGACTATTTACTGCCACTAAATTTTTAGAAGAAATAACATCTTCTAAAATTTCTTGTAAACCATTTTCAAAAAATGGTAATTTTTTATTTTGTATTCGCTTGATTTTTTCATTATCTATGTCAAAAATTGTAATTCGATGATTTTGTGACGCTAAGCAAATTGCTGTTGTTAAGCCCACATATCCCGCACCCATTACTGCTAAATTCATTTTAAATTCTCTCTATACCATACATATGCTCGTCTCAAACCCTCTTCAAGACTGATCTGTGGTTCATAACCAACAGTTTTTTTAATGTATTTCAAGTCTGGACATCTTCGTTGTGGATTATTAACCACATAATTTGGGTCGTCACTTTTCTCAAACTTAATTTCAACTGATGCTTTCACTGTTTTTTTTATTAATTCAGCAGTATTTTTTACCGAAATTTCTTCTTTATCATTACCAACATTACAAATTGAACCAGAAGGTGCGAGCATCAGTACTCTAAAAAATGCACGCATTGCATCAGTAATATAACAAAAACTCCTTGTTGGTGAGCCATCACTATGAATAATTATTTTTGAATTATTGATGGCATTTTTCATAAAATCTGGAATCATCCTACCATCATCTAAATTTAGAAATGGTCCATAGACATTAAACGGTCTAACAATTTTCACAGGCACCTGAAAAATTTGTTTGTACAAGATTGAAACTGTTTCTGCTAATCTTTTTGATTCATCATAACATGCTCTAGGTCCTATACAAGAAACATTTCCCCAATATGATTCTGGTGTTGGTATTACATCCGGATCTCCATAGATTTCACTGGTACTAAGAAATAACATTCCATCAACCTTTTTTACCTTAGAAAGCTCTAACAAATTTCTAGTTCCTTGATAATTAACATCAACTGTTTTCAAAGGATATTTTCTATAATATGGTGGTGACGCAATGCTGGCAGCATGAATAATGTAATCTAGCTCGCCTAAATATTTTATTTCTTTAGAAATATCTTCTTCTAGATAATTTATGTTTGAATTTTGATATGTGTTTCTATCTTTAGCTGTAATTAAGTTATCAATTACAGTAATCTTCATTGGCATTTTTAAATATTGATTCAGTTTATCTAAAACTTTAACAAAATATGTTCCAATGAACCCTCTTCCTCCAACAACTAAAAATTTCTTATTTTCCATCTTGTCAGAAAATTCTTTGATATCATTTACAATAATTTCAATATCATCCTGAATTATTTGAGTAGATGATTGTTCCATTTACTTTAACATAAAATTGAATTATATTTATTATGTTATCAATTACTATTACTAAATCCCAACATTAAGCAATTATATTATCATTTTTTAAAATAGACATAATTTGGAGGATAAACTGCGCGTTTTAATTATAGGTGCGTCTGGGAAGGTTGGAAAAGAAATTTTTAAAATTCTAAAAAATAAAGACAATAAATCAACCTATGATGTTTCTGGAACTTATTATACAAATCAAATGGAAGGATTGGAACAGCTAGATATAACCAATTTGCCTGTAGTGGAAAAATTTTTAGAAAAAATTAACCCATCAATTTTAATACATACTGCTGCAATATCTCATCCCTTACGATGTGAGGAAAACAGAGAGTTAGCATGGAAAATTAATGTGGAAGGAACAAAAAATATTGCTCAATACTGCATAAAGAATAGCTGTAAAATGGTTTTCATATCATCTGATGGTGTTTTTAATGGAAAAAATGGTCCCTTTGATGAAACGCATAAAACAAATCCTTTGAATTATTATGGTGAAACAAAAGTTGAATCAGAAAAAATTGTTTCTGAGATAAATGATTATTTGGTTATTCGTACCGCGTGGGTTAACGATGTTGGACCAAATTCACGTAGTTTTGTAATGCAGGTAATTAATTCTCTCCAAAATGGTAATGTTTTCAATGCACCAATAGATCAGTTTGGACACCCCACTTACTCTACAAATCTAGCTGAAATCATTATTGAATTAATTAAAAATAATTATAATGGTATTTTCCATGTAACTGGTTCAACATATATTGATAGATTCCATTTTGCTAAAAAAATTGCAAAGGCATTTGATCTCAATCCAGAAATGATACACGAAATTACTACTGACTTGATTCAATCACGTACTAGACCAATGAAGGTGAAAATGAAATTGGATAAATTAAAATCTAGTATTTCAACTAAAATACTTTCATTGGATGAACAACTAGATTCAATGAGAAATAATTACCATATTGTTTAAGTTTAGTCTCAATAAATTTCAAATTACTTGTATCTTTGGAATTGGAATGATAAATTTTCCCCCCCATTCTCTGATAAAACTCATTTCTGCCATGATCTCCTCTTGAAGATTCCACGGTAAGATCAACAAATACTTTGGTTTGGATTTTTTTATCTCCTCAGGAGACTTGATTGGAATGTGTGTGCCAGGAAGATGTAGTCCTTGTTTGTATACACTTTTGTCAACTGTATAGGATAACATACTTTGATCGATTTTGCAAAAATTGAGTAGAGTGTTACCCTTTGCAGGCGCACCGTAACCAACAACTTTTTTACCAGATTTTTTAGAGGCTGAAAGAAATTCATATAGCTTTTCCTTTACTTCGATAACTCTATTTGAAAAATTTTTGTATGTGGTGATGTCATCTAATCCATATCTATGTTCTTTGTCAAGTATAATTTTTACATTAGATGTTACATTCAAATGATTGTTAGTTGTATGTTTTACATATAATCTGAGGGAGCCCCCATGTGTAGGAATCTCTTCAACATCGAATACATCTAGGTTATGATAAGAAAATACTTTCATTGCAGTAAACAAAGAAAAATATGAAAAGTGTTCGTGATATATAGTATCAAATTGATTTTTCTCAATAAGGTTTAGCAGATGAGGGAATTCTATAGTTGCAATTCCATTATCTTTTAACAAAATCTTAATACCTTTAACAAATTTGTTTAGTTCTGGTACATGTGCTAACACATTATTAGCAATTATTAGATCTGTTTGTTTTCCATCATTTTTTAGATTTGTTGCAAGACCATCGGAAAAAAAATCTATTATTGTTGGTATGCTATTTTTTATTGCTGACTTCGCAACGTTTTCGGCAGGCTCTATTCCTAGAACTGGAATCTGTTTTTTCTTAAAATATTGTAACAAGTAACCATCATTACTTGCCAATTCGACAACTAAGCTGCTCTTATTAAAATTAAATCTCTTTAAGATCATTTCAACATAGTTTTCTGCATGTTTTAAGAACGAGCTGGAGTAAGAAGAAAAATAAGCGTATTCAGAAAAAATTTCGTTTGGGGTTTTAAACTGTTTTAACTGAACTAGATAACACTCATTACACACATAAACTTGAAGTGGAAAAAATTGTTCTTCCTTCTGTAAATCTGATTCGCTAAGAAAAGAATTGGCTAAAGGTGTTTTTCCTAGATCCAAAAAAATCTGGTTCAGAGTAGAATTACAAAACCTACAAGTTTCACTTGACATGATCTAAAAAAACAGATTTTAGCCAATAAAAGTTTGGGTGTAAAGGTACTTATCAAATTATACAATATTTTATTAGGATGACGTTTTTACGTGAGCTTTGCTGATGGTTTTCTAATGTATAGTATGTCTAAAAAAAACCTCCTAATTTTTATTTCAGTTTCTGTTTTAGCAATTCATAAACTAGTTTTTCTAATTACTTTCAAAATTAATTACCCATATGCTGCAGACACAGCCGATGTGTTTAATCCAGTTTTTTATCTAATTACAGAAAACAAGTTTGCTTTATTTGAAAATAAACTTTCACATCTGTTAATTTTCCCAAAAATTATATCATACCCAAATTTGGCACTAAATTCATTTGATGTTGGAAATCTGTTTTATTTACAGTGGATAGTAATTTCTTTGACTGTATTTGTGTTATACCTCATTTTAAAACAAACTGACAAAAACCTAGTTTGGACATTAATTCCAATATCTGCGTTTCTGTTTTCGCCTTTAACTACAAGCGGTTATTGGTCCGCTGCAATTCTGTCATGGTTATTTCCCATGCTAGGAATAGTCTTGGTTGTTTATTTTTTGAATAGAATACCAATTCATCTTTCCACATTCAGTTTAGGTGCATTTTTTGCTATTTTCAGTACTTTTTCTATAATGATTGGAATAATCTCATGGATTACGGGACTAATTATGTTGACACCAAAATTGTTAGAAAAACAATTTACGGAAAAAAAATGGTTCTTTCTGTGGATTCCGTTAACAATATCTGTGGGATTTTTATATTTGTATTTAATATCTGATTCTTCTGAGCCAATATTTTTTGAATCATTATTTACTTACACATCTTTTTCATTCATAACAAATTTTTTGGCTAGTTCATTCCGTTTAAAATTTGATTTTCTAATGGTTTTTGTCGGAACTGTTTCTTTGGTTTTATCAGGATTGTATGTTTTTTACTTTACAAAAAAACAATTAATAAAACAATACTTTCCGTGGTTTGTATTATTATCAACCGCACTAACGGGTGCCGCTATGGCCGCATTAGGGAGAATGCAGTACATAGACACGCATATGGGTAATGATCCATATTATACTACTATATCCCAACTTTTTCAAATTGGATTAATCGTTTTATCCGGAAAATTAATTTACGAGTTTAGAAAACCTCCAAAGACTTTTACGAAAAAGTTTGTTGTGTGTTTGCTTATTTTATTACTAGTCTCACAAATGATTTTGTTAATTCCATCTTATTATTCTGGATGGGAAAGAGGATATCATTATTTTGAAGAAAAAAATAATTTTTTTAGTTGCTATTCTTTATCTCCTCAAATAAATTGCGCCTATGACGAAAATTTCAGCTCAATTATCGCAAGTTCAGCAACCGATGATAGCCTTAGAATAGCAAATTATCTGTTAGAACATAATCTTAGTATTTTTATCGAAAAAGAATTTAATGAAAAAAATACCCATTCGCTAGAAAAATTCAATGATTATTTTGATAATGGACGCTTATTTGACGATGGTCAAATTACCTCAATTAACGGAAAAAATGTAATTAGTAAATCTGATTTATTCCTTGATGAAGATTTTGTAAAAATTGATGGGTGGTTTATTGCAAAAAATCATTTGAATTTAGAGAATGTTTTTTTAATTATTGATGGCATGCCGTTTCTTGAACATAATCACTCTCAAATAATTGAAATTGATGATGAATCAATTAAAGTTGAATGGTCCGTGTTTTTCTTATCTGGATATCTGGATCATGGTTGTCACACCGTAAGTTTCGCTGGAATTTTTGAAAATGAAAAAATTATGTTAGATGATGAAAAAACTATATGTAGATAGTTTGATTATTAGCTTTTGATAATAAACCATAAAAATTTCAGTCCCATTACTATTGCATTTTTTGTGTTTACTGTTCCCAGTTTTGATTTTCCAATTCTTTTATTGAATGTTATGGGAACTTCTATAATTCTTAAATCTTTTTCAATTCCTAACATGGTTAGATGAAGATGTACTGCAATTCCTGCTTTTGGTTTGTCAGTATTCAGATAAAATAAATCATCAACGACTTCTTCTAATGCATCTCTGGAAATCAATCTAAATAAACATCCTACGTCTGTCAGATTTACAACCCCAGTATGTAGAAGACTAAAATATTTAATCTGAATTAATTTAGCTAATAAAAAATTTCCCCACACATGAAGAAGTTTATTTTGATTCCCTTTTTGAGTTAAAACTTGATCTTGTCTAGTTCCTATAACCATATCACAATTATCTAGGTAAGGTAACATTTTTTCAACGTCGTATGAATTTGATGTACCGTCTGCTTCTGTGATACCTATGATGTTTGTATTTGCCTTTAGTGATTCTTTTAATCCTAATGCAACTGAGTGGCCAAATCCAGTATTTGCATTTTTTCTAATTACTGTAGCTCCCGCTTTCTCAGCAATTTCTGCAGTTTTATCTGTACTATGGTTATCTATCACTAACACTTTCGTTACAAATTGTGTTTTCAAAAATTCTTTTACCATCGTCTCAATTGATTCTGATTCATTATATGCTGGAATTACTATACATATCGTAGGATTAGTAAATTTTTTGTATTTTAAAAAATGGACATCGCGTTCATTCTTGTAATTTCTTCTTTTTACCATAAATAACATGGCAATAACCAGCCAGACTATATCTGCAAGAAGAATCCATTTCAAATATAATGAATAATAAATATTTTCTACAGAACCTTCCCCTCGTAAAATTGAAGTGAATCCATCAACTGTTGAATAATACAAATTTGATGCAACCCATACTATATTGATCAAGAATAAAATTATGAATGATGAAACAGCTAGAATGTATAATAGTCCCAAATTCTCAACCTCATTTTTTTTCAAAAAATAGATATTATATGTTGTTATAAACACTTGGTATCTTTTCAATCTACTTATGGTAGCAATTAGGATTTAATTTGACAAAACTCAAGATTTGATAAAAGCGAGAAAATATGTTTTTTTAGATTTAAGCGATTCTAAAAGTATATAGCTAATTTATTAGGAAAAAACCAAAAACTAAGTTATGCTGGAAGAAAAGTGCGCATACTGTGGGGATATGACGGATATGCCTTTTGAGTGTAATTACTGTAAGGATCCGTTTTGTTCCGAACATAGATTGCCAGAGGATCACCGATGTGTGAAGCTTACTCAACTCAGAGCAAAAAAATTCGGTGAGAAAAGTAAAATAATTCGTGACGGTGGCACCGGAAAAAAGAACAAATTCCGAAGAATGTTTGGCAGGTTTGGTTAGTAAAGCGACTTTTCCGGGTCGATTTTTGCACGCCTTGCCTGATAAAACAATGCAACTGCAAGTGCAAGTAAACAAAATGCTGTGATGGTGTGCGGTTCAGCAGTATGATCTTGGTTTACGAAAAATGGCAAAAAAATGGTATAAGCAACAGCAAATCCAACCATGGTTATGCCCTGTATTGATAGTTTGAGCCATGAAGGAACCGGTTTTCCTACTCGACTAATAATTCTGCTCAAAATTTCAATGATAAATAATCCCCCAACTGGATAAATTGTCAATAAAACGAAATCAATAATATCAACTGAGCCTGGATGAGACATTACAGCTGCCTATTTCTTTATTGATTATGTAAACTGTATGGTTTTCCATTTAAAATTCCAGATAGAATTGTCTCCTTTCTTTCTGCCATTTCCTTTCTAGAGTCAAGGATATATTTTTCCTCGTCAAGTAAGACAGATTGGTTGGATTTTTCCAAAACTGCTTTTTCTAGTCTTAATTTTAGAAGTGCTGATGTTGTATCAGTTACCATCTTTATCATGGCCTGATTGATTTTTGCCTTAATGCCATCATATTCCTCACTTTTCAAATTTTTAATTAATTTTGAAATAGAATTGTAAAGCTCGGAATCGATTTCTTGTATCGAATCGCTTTCAGCTTCCCGTAAGATAAGTATATTCAGATAATTGATGTTGATCTTGTTTTGTTCTGCCATTGAAACACGTCTAATAATCCTTAAATCACGGGGTTATTTTTGTTCTGTTGAAGAAAAGAAATTGCCATATAAAGTCATTGGTGGTAAACCAACCAGAATCGAATATTCTGCCGATGACGTATTCGCTAAAATTAAGCAAGAAGAAATAAAATTCATCGATCTACAATTTACCAGCTTGCCTGGTAGGTTTCATCATACTACAATATCAGCCAACACATTTACGTCTGATCAAATGCAGGATGGTCTTCCAAAACTTGATGGATCTTCAATTGTTGGATTTACAAGTATCGACGACTCTGACTTAATACTAAAGCCGGATCCTAACTCGTTTGCGATAATTCCGTGGATTGCTAATAAAAAATCTGC
>Ga0257107_1000788_pt1 | contig 12063 bp, 16 predicted proteins | sample LP_taG_2_FD_190178 | JGI IMG/M metagenome (GOLD analysis project Ga0257107, IMG submission 190178) | Marine microbial communities from Northeast Subartic Pacific Ocean, Canada - LP_J_2011_P26_500m | ecosystem: Environmental > Aquatic > Marine > Oceanic | place: Canada: Northeast Subartic Pacific...
CAAATGAACCAATTAATGGAGCTCAAGTGACAATAACAAGAAGAATTAGAGGCAATAATAAAAAAACAGCTTTGAAATCAATTGATTTTGTTAATCTTGCAACAGGGGATGCAAAAGTGAAGAAAGTAAAAATCACTAAAGTTTTAGAAAATGCTACAAACAATGATTACAAAAGACGTGGAATTATTACAAAAGGAGCAATTTTAGATACAGCAGAAGGAAAATGTAGAGTTATTTCCAAACCAGGACAAATCGGCATAGTCAACGCAATTTTAGTTAAGGAATAAAATGAAAGATTACGAACATGTCGTAATCTGGTTGGATTATTTTAATAAAAATTTAAAAAAATCAAAAGGAAGAAGACTAGGATTAGAAAAATGTGTATTTGATCCATCTCTTAAAGAATTAATTGATGCAACAAAAGATGCAGGATTTGAAATAACAGAATCAGATGACAAAGTAAGATTTCCAAAAAGACCGTTTGTCAGATCAGGGTATATTGTATTACCAAAAGGATCCTCCAAGACAATTATTCTTAACAAGATTTCAGAAAAACTTGTTTCCAAAAGGTACAAACAATCAAAATAAAATCAAATCTAGCTCTTAGCTAAAGTAAAGTTGACAGAAGTATATGATAACAATATCATCCCTATAATTTCTAATTGCAGGAGGTAGGCGAAATAATGCACCTAGCCGGTAGTGGCAGGGTAATTGTTCAACTGTCTAAAGAATTAGTTGAAGGGCAAATACTCTGTGACAAAGATGGTACTAGAGTTGCAAAAGTAATGGAACTGATTGGTCCAGTAAAAAGGCCATTTGCATCAGCTACACCATTGACAAATAATATCAAAAAATATGTTGGCAAAAGTGTTTTTGCGTCAGAAGAACTTCCTGTTAATTCACCAAAAAAATTTAGGAGAAGAAAAAAATGAACATACTAGAAAAACAAAACTGTCCTGAATGTCAATCAACAGTAGTCAATGACATGCAGAATGGTGAAATCATCTGTTCTGGTTGCGGCGTAGTCGTCGATGATCAGATTACAGATAATGGTCCAGAAACAATTAGCTCAAATCTAGAAGACAAGATGAAGTTAGCAAGAGCTACAGGACAAACAACATATTCCCAACATGATTTGGGAATTACAACTGAGATTTCAATTAGTACAAAAGACTTCAGTGGGAAAAGAATTAACCACAATGTAGCAAATCAAATGAACAATCTCAGAAAATGGCAACAAAGAGTAAGAGTTTCATCACCAAAAGAAAGAAGACTTGCAAATGTTTTAGTCAAAATGGGCGAAACATGTGACAGACTTAATCTTTCAAAAAATGTGTTAGAAACTGCTTCAATGATCTACAGAAACTTAGACGGTCATATCGATGTAAAGGGAAAATCAGTTGTAAGCATTACATCGGCTACAATTTACATGGCATGCAAACAATGTGATGTAGTTAGATCATTAGAAGAGATTTGCCGAGGAATTTGTCCACCAAAAGATGTTAAATCAAAAACAAAACTTGCATCTAGATACTACAGAACCATGGTAATGGAAATGGGGCAATTAGCAGCCCCAGTTGTGACCATGGACAAATACATCTCAAAGATAGCAAATTTGACACAGACTGAGGTCAGAGTTGAAAGACTTGCCTTAGAAATTGCTGAAAAAACAAAAGACAGTAATATCACAGACGGTAAAGCTCCAAATGGAATTGCAGCCGCATATCTGTATGTGTCATCAGTCCTTTTAGGACAAAATGTACTCCAAAGGGACGTTTCAAGCGTCGCAGGAGTAACAGAAGTTACTATCAGAAATAGATGTAAAGAAATTCTAACAAACTACAAACTCAAAATATCATTGAGACCATCTCTGGCCAGATAATACATCCCCCCTCTCTTTTCATTTTATCATTAGGATTAGCTAAATTTCGTCGGCATTATATAGAGACACAAAATAAATCGCAATATGGTAGTATTAGAAATTAAAGATCTTCACGTTAAAAGAGACGGTAAAGAAATTCTCAAAGGAGTAAATCTAAAAACAGGTCCTGGAGAAGTTCATGCCATTATGGGACCAAATGGTTCTGGTAAAAGTACATTAGCTTACACATTACTTGCCCATCCAAAATATGAAGTCACACAAGGAGATATTTTGTTAGATGGAGAGAGTATTTTGGATTTAAGTGCAGATAAAAGAGCAAAAAAAGGATTATTCTTGGGATTCCAATATCCAACAGAAGTTTCCGGAGTAGGATTTTCTCATTTTCTAAGAACAGCTTACAATTCTTTGAGCAAAGCACTTGAAGGTGACGATAGAGAAGTATTCATCACAGTGAGAGAATTTCAAAAATATCTTAAAGAAAATTTAGAAAAAGTGGGATTAAAAGAAGAATTTCTTTCACGATATCTTAACGAGGGATTTTCTGGAGGAGAAAAGAAACGTGCAGAAGTATTACAAATGGCAGTATTAAAACCAAAAGTTTCAATCTTAGATGAGCCAGATTCGGGTTTAGATATTGATGCTGTACAATCAGTAGCTCAAGCAATAAGTAAAGTTTCTGGCAAAGATGCAACTGTAATCATAATTACTCACTATGCAAGAATTTTGAAATTCTTAGACAAATTAGATTTTGTACATGTATTTGCTAACGGTCAAGTAATAAAAACAGGTGATGCATCTCTTGCAGATAAATTAGAAGCAGAAGGTTACGAATGGGCTTTAGAACAGTCAGCATAATCAAATTTAAACATAAAAAATTTTCTAAAACTATTGATTTACAAAGTCCAAGTAGAATGTTCTAAAAACATTCTAGAGATAAAAGATGATACTCTTATGACTTAACTAGAATAATTATGCTCATCAAAATCAGAACCTAATGAAACTGATAAAATAATCGTTGATTCCGTAGTCTGAAATTCAAGTTCTTTGTCTGGAACAAATTCTCGAAAAATATGTGTAAGTAATTGTTCTGTAAATCTAGACCATTGTAATCCTAATTCATGTTGAATTAAAAATGAATGAATATCGCCATTCACTCTATGATCTGAATTCATTCCAGATGACCGCATATAATCTTCTAGTGTTTCAATACATCTCTTCAAGTCATAACTCCCTTTGACAAACATTACCATGTTCTTAACCACGGGCATCATCAAAGAAATAATTTCATTAATTTCTTGAGAATTCAATCCCTCTCCCAAAAAATCCAAGATTTCTTTAGGAACAAATATCATTCCCAGTTTCCCTGAAAATCTATCCCATTGAACATATTTTTCAAGAATTTGTTTAACCAATACGTTTTGAGAAATCCCTTTTTGTGCAGCTTCTGTTTCTAACTCTATTAACAATTTTTGAGGAAGTCGATAAGAGATACTACGTGTCGATTCTTTTCTAGTAGAATGTTCCTGACGTTTCGAATTTTGCATTTCTCCCTGAAATGTATTTTTAGTCATATTCTACTTAAATGATCATGGGTGAAATTTGGTACGATTTCAATTTTTAGTTTACCATCTTCATTTTCAATTAAAATTCTTTTAATTTTACTTTTATAGAAAAAATTTTTTTTGCCATTATCAGCAATAGTTCCAGAAACTGATAAAATTTTTTCATTAATTAAACGATGCAATCTTCTGTAAACAGTACTGAGGGGAATATTTTCTTCTTCGCTAATTGTTTGAACAGAACAATATTTTGCAGTGGTGGCACATAATATTCTTCTACAATAACTATCAGAAATAATTTCTAAAATCATTTGTTTCTTTAAATCATCTTTAATTTCTATAGTTCGAATTGCTGTTTGCATAGAATTTTTTTGATCATGAAAATATAACTTTCATGACTGCATTGAACTACAATGCACTACAAAAAAATATGGAGATTTCCCACTAAAAAAAATCAAGTTTTTGTTTAAATAGGGTCTCAAAATTGGAGAGAATATGTCAGAAGACAATGAACAGTATTTTTTCAATTTCTCATTTTTCAAAGTAGACCCAAAATGGAGATGGATGGCAGATTTAGCAAAAGAAGAATCTGCAAAAGAGGTTGAAAATATTATTAAAAATTCAGGAATTATGTTTAGAACATATTCTAATTTAGGATTAAGGGGGGACACAGACTTTTTGTTTTGGTTTGCAGCTAAAACAGTTGAAGAAATTCAGACAGTTATTGAAAAATTATACAAAACAGTATTTGGTAAATATATAATTCCATCAATGACCTATTTGTCAACTACACGCTCATCAATTTATGTAAAAGAACAAAAATCACATGGTTTTGTTACAGGAACTGAACCAAAAAAACACGTTGTTGTATATCCATTCACCAAAACAAGAGAATGGTATCTTTTACCAAAAGAAAAACGTCAAGAGATTATGGATGAACATATTGAGGTTAGTAAAAAATATCCCCAGATTATTCTAAACACAACGTATTCCTTTGGAATACATGATGAAGATTTCATGTTAGCATTTGAAGTAGATGAAATCAGAGATTTTCAAGATCTTATCATGGATTTACGAGAGACACAAGTTTCCACATATGTAAAAAATGATATTCCAATGATTGTATGTGTCCTCAAAGATATAGTTCCATTGATAACCAGTTTAGGGTAAAAATAATGGAGAGAGAAATTGAATTACAATAAACTAGGAAAAACAGACATCAAAGTATCAGAATTAGGATTTGGTGCATGGTCGATTGCTCTTGATTGGTGGGGGAAAAAAATTGAAGAAGATGAAGCAAAAAGAATGCTAAAAAAGGCATATGATTTAGGGATTAACTATTTTGAAACAGGAGACATGTATGGCAAAGGTAAAAGTGAGAGACTAATTGGCGAGGTTTTCAAAGATATGAGAGATGAAATTGTAATATCTACAAAGTATGGTTATGACTTTTCAGAAGTTGAACAAATTGGACATAGTGAATTACCACAAAAATTTGATGAAGATTTTACAAAAAAAGCGCTCAGAGATAGTTTAGAAAGATTACAAACAGATCATTTAGACATGTATGGATTACATAATCCAAAACTAAAACACATCAGAGATGATTCAATCTTTAATGTATTAGATGGTTTTGTATCTGATGGAACCATTAAGACATATCAAGTTGCATTAGGTCCTGCAATTGGATGGACACAAGAAGGTATGGAGGCAATGGATAGACCAAATGTCAGTGCAGTTCAAACAGTTTACAATATTTTAGAACAGACGCCAGGAAATGAATTGATGAAAAAGGCTGAAGAAACCAATGTAGGGATTTTAGTCAGAGTACCAGAAGCATCAGGAATTCTTACTGGAAAAGTTAATGCCGAAACTAAAATTGATGAAAAAGATCATAGATCAGTTAGAAAAGGTGAATGGATCAAAGCATCACTGCAAAAAGTGGAACAACTAAAACCAATTGCAGGAAGAAACAATTTAACAATTACAGAATTAGCAATGAAATTCATCATGACAAAGAAAGGATTTGCTTCAGTATTTCCCACAGTAGTAAGTGAAGAAGAGATTGTCAATTATGTCGAGATGACAAAAGGAGGATACATTTCCAAATCAGATATGAAAGAGATTGAAGAATTGTATAACACATGGCCTTCCTATGAATTAAAGGCAACCACATAAGCAAACTAATTGTAAATGAAAATTCCAATAGATACAGAAAAAACTTTAGAAGTTATAGAAAGGATGAAACTTGCCAAAATTGGGAAATACAAAAAATGGGAATCAATAATTAAAAAAATAAAAAATGAACAACCATTAAACCAAGGTGAATTAGAATATTATACCAATCTAACTAGAATTTACAAAGAATCCAATATTACTATTAGAAGTAAATCATACCATACAAAATTATCTAAAGAAGATGAAAAACCACCTTGTAAGGAATGTGGAGAAGATTCACAGTACTATTGTAACATGAATGATCAATATTTTTGCACAATACATGTCGCGGGACATGATGAAAATGAAATTTAAGAGATAGGAATTGTTTCTTCTAAAGTAAACGAATTTTCAACAAAATACTCAACACGGGTTTTCTTGAATTCACGTGAACTAAATAGAATTTGATAATCATTAACATTAATTTGTTCTTGAATTGTTTTTGCCATTTCATATGCTTCATCGTGTGTCTTACAATGAATCATTGAAAATACATTATAGGGCCAATCAGGATACGTAGGTCTTTCATAACAATGACTAACTTGAGGAAATGCACCTAATTTTGCTCCAACATTAGAAATTTCACCTTCTGGAACTTTCCAAACAATCATACCATTTGCAGTAAATCCAACTTGTCGATGTCGTAAGATTGCAGCAAATCTTCTCATCACTCCAAGTTCTTCATAATGTTTCATTTTTGCAAATAATTCATTTTCAGTGATTTCAAGATTTTTTGCAGCATTTTCAAATGGCTCATCAATTATGTCCATATCTTTTTGTAGCTCACGGATAAAATTTTTGTCCTCTTCAGTTGGGATAAATTCAATATTTTTGATTTCTTTTTTTTCTTCAGTAGGGGCTACTTCATGTTTCTTATCATCAACCATATCAAGTTTGACACCAATTTTGAATAATTGTAAAGTTGGAAGCATTCTTACTTTTTTAATTCCCTCTAAAACATTGAATTTTTCAAGTTCTTTTTTTAAATCAGCCCCAGGAGGAACTGCCAACGTAAACCAAAGATTGAATTGGTGATCACGTTCATAATTATGACTAACACCAGGATGACGATTTATTTGACTTGCAACATGTTCTAATTTATCATCTTCAATTTCCATGGCAACTAAAGAACTTGTATAACCAAGTTTTCGAGTATCAAAAATTGCACTAAGTTGCCTAAGAACGCCAATTTCTTTTAGTTTGATTAGACGGTCTTTTACAATTTCAGGCGTAGAATTAAATTTTTTTGCAATAGCATCAAAAGGTCTAGTTACAAGAGGAAATGTCCATTGGATTTCATTTAGTAGTTCCTTATCCAATTCATCCATAGAAGTCAATAAGTCACTAACTTGACCATTCAATTAAAAATGTAGCTAGAATGTTACGCATTAATCTTCAATACATAAATAGAAACTGGAGACATTTTGATCGATGATAGTTGATCTAAATCTTAGAGGTAAAACAGTTATTGTGATAGGGGGAGGAAATGAAGCACAAAAAAGAATTAAATCGTTAGTAAAACAAGGATGTGAAATTTTAGTAATTAGTGAGTCAGTAAATTTACAAATCAATAAACTTGCAAAAATAAAAAAAATCAAACTAAAAAAACAAAAAATTCAAGATACAAAATTCATTTCAAAATATAAGCCAAATATGGTCATTACAACAACAACAGATTCAAAACTAAATCAAAAAATTATCAATGCTGCAAAAAAAAGTAGGATTTTAGCATATAGTTCAGATAATCCAGAAGATAGTGACTTTTCAAATCCAGCAATTATTGATTTTGAAAATATGATACAGATCGGAATTTTTACTGGGGGAAGAAGTCCATCAATGTCAAAAAAGATAAAAACAAAATCAGAAGCAGCTTTTAAAAAAATAATTACAAAAGAAGACATTGCCCAAATTAAGATCCAGAAAATTGCAAGAAAATTAGCAAAAAAAGTAATTTCAGATCAAAAACAAAGGAGAGAATACATACGTTATATCATGACTGATAATAAGATTGAACAGTTAATAAAAGACGGTCAAGTTAAAAAAGCTGAAAGACAAGCCATCAAAATATTGAGGAATTGGAAATGAATCAAAATATCATCAATGCACGTGTGACTTTTCGTAACGCACCAATTCATGTTTTAGAACAATTTACAATAAAAGATGTTGAAAAAGCATATGAACAATTTAAGAAAGATTCAGGATTAGATGAATGTGTAATCATTCAAACATGTAATAGAATAGAATTATTTGGAAAATCAAAAACATATGATCTTGAAAAAATTAAAAAAACATGGGCATCAATTATTGGGCTCGAAGAAGAAATGTTTAATGATAATTTAGAGTGTGTTGAAAATCAAAAAGCAATACATCATCTATTAAAATTAACATCAGGATTAGATTCGATGGTTTTAGGAGAAGAACAGATTTTAGGTCAGATTAAAAAATCAATTACTTCAGCTAGAGAAGTAAAAGCATCAGGCCAACATCTCAATACTTTATTTGATAAAGCAATTAGAATTGGAACTAGGATTAGAAACTCTAGTGGAATTGGTAAAGGAGGAATTTCAGTAGGGTCTATGGCAGTAAAACTTGCAGAAGAAAACATTGATGATTTAAAAACAAAAAGAGTGTTGTTGATTGGTACAGGGGAAGTATCCACATTAGTTGCAAAATCATTACAAAGACGAGGATATGCATTTAATGTTACAAGTAGAACAATTGGAAGATCACAAACATTTTGTGAAACAATGGGAGGGAAACCAATTAAATTTGAAGAGGTACTTTCTGGATTTGAAAATTATGATCTAATTTTTGTTGCAACAACTGCACCATATTTTCTTGTAACATTTGAAAGAATTACAACGGCAATGAAAGACAAACCCAACGGAATGATGATTTTAGATTTATCAAATCCAAGAACAGTAGATGAAAAAGTTGCCACAATTGCAGGAATTAAATTAATGAACTTAGATCAGATTGCAGAAATGGTGGAAAAGAACATGAATGCAAGATTAAACAAAGTAAAAACCATTGAAAATATAATTAATGAGGAAGTATCTGTATTAGAAGCCTCAATGAAAAGATTAGATGCAGAACCACTTGTAAAAGATGTTTTTAAAAATATAGAAGCATTAAGAGTAAAGGAATTACAAAAAGCACTTCAAATGCTTGATGAGACAGATGAAGAAAAGATCAAAATTATTGAAGAATTAACAAAAGCAGTTGTAGAAAGCATAGTTTCAACTCCAATGAATAACATTCGAAAAGCATCAGAACAAGGTAAACCAGATGTCATTGATTTAGCGAGTAAACTGTTTAACTATAAAAAACAGGATGAGGCAGACTAGGATTATATTTTACCCAGAGAGAATTATTAACATGTCATTTCCTGCTAAGCGTTTACGAAGATTAAGAACTTCTGAAAAAATGAGAGAACTTGTACAACAAACAACTCTTTCCCCTAAAGATTTCATTTGTCCAATATTTGTTCAAGAAGATCTCAAAACCAGAGTCAAAGTAGAATCAATGTCAGAAATTGAAAGGCTGCCATTAGACGATGTAAATGATGAAGTAGGAACCATTAGTGATTTAGGAATTCCAGCAATTATGTTATTTGGAATTCCAAATCAAAAAGATGAAGCAGGTTCTTCCGCATTTGATGGTAATGGAATTGTTCAAAAAGCAATTTCCCAGATAAGAAAAAACTTTGGTGATAAAATTGTCATAATGTCAGATGTTTGTCTATGTCAATTTACATCAACAGGTCATTGTGGAATTATTAAGGGAAATAAAATTGATAATGATACCAGTCTAAATACACTAGCAAAAATTGCAGTTAGTCAAGCAAAAGCAGGTGTTGATACAGTTTCACCATCAGCAATGATGGATGGTCAAGTTGCCACAATTAGAAAAGCACTTGATGATGAAGGATTTTCAGATGTTTCAATAATGTCTCACTCAGCAAAACATCGTTCAAACTTCTATGCACCATTTAGAGATGCAGCAGAATGTGCACCAAAGTTTGGAGATAGGAAAACATACCAAGTTCCATATACAAATGCAAGAGAAGCAATGCAAGAAGTAGAAACTGACATCAATGAAGGAGTAGACATTGTAATGATTAAACCAGCATTATCATATTTGGATTTAATTGCTGAAACAAGAAGACGGTTCAACATTCCAGTAGCAGCATATAGTGTTTCTGGAGAATACGCATTAGTCAAAGCAGCTTCTCAACTAGGATATGTTAATGAAAAAGATATGACTGAAGAAATTCTATATTCAATTAAGAGGGCAGGTGCAGATATGATAGTTACATATTTTGCAAAATCAGCATCTAGATTTCTTCAAGAATCATGAGAAACGATGAGCGTTTTGAGATTCAAAGGGCTTTTGATTTAATGCCACATGTGGTTGGAGGAAGTTGGGCCACAGTTTGGTTCAGAATGAAAGGTATCAAAAAACCAACAAAAGAAGAATTTCGAGAAAAAACGTTAGAATATCTAAAAATGGTAGAGCCTGTCTTTGAGTCTTATCCTAAAGAAGAAAATTTTGCTGCAATTAACAAATACATCGATTTTAGAAGAAACGAAGAATATGAGAAAATAAAATTAGGAGAAAATGAGGAAATAGAAATACGATATAATAGATATGTCGATTATGGTTAAATTTCCAACATAATATTAAAACAGATTATTGAACTTCTTGTTTTAGTTGTCTAAGGAATTCCTTTAAAATCTTAGTCCTTCGTTTTGCTTCAACTTTTCCAGATTTTGTATTCATTAAAGATTCTAGTTTGAGTAATTTTTTATAAAAGTGATCAATAGTCCAAATTTGATCATCAGGAATTCTGTTTTTACAAAAAGGATCATCAATATTATAAAATGGACGTTTAAGATTTCCCGAAGTAGCAAACACCCTAGCTATTCCTATTGCACCTAATGCATCTAATCTGTCTGAATCTTGGAGAATTTTGCCTTCAATAGTTTTAGGTATTTTCTTCTGAGAAAAACTATGATCAGAAATTGCATCAGAAATAATTGCTATTTCTTCAGAAGTAAAATTATATTTTTTTAGTATTTGTTTTGATATTTTTGCACTTTCAATCGATGAAGATTTTGAGCGTCTATCAGATTTTGGATATGACACAATATCATGCAGTAATACTGCACTCAAAACTAATTTTTCGTTAGCTTTTTCTCTTTTACATATTTTTTTAGCATTTTTGAAAACTCTCATTATATGATTAAAATCATGTGCAGAATCATTGTCCATTATTTTTTGAACATGGTCCTTTAAGGAATTAATTACATTCATTTAGAATCGCCATATTTTTGGTCTTACAAACTTTAATTGTCTTTGAGTAATTAAGATAGTCCAATTTATAGAGGCAAAAAGTACAACTACACCAACGCCAACTCCATCAATTAATAAAATTCCAGTTAGACGGTCTTCAAAGATTTCTAAAAATGGAGTTAAAACTGCATTTCCAAAATAAATCATAGCAATATAAGAAATTACTCGTCCAAACCAAAATCCAACATAAATTCCAATACTTTTTGCACGCATCAATCCATATGTAATGAATAACATATTACTTGGCAAGGGAGTTGCTCCAAAAAGAAATGATGCAATTACATAACCATATTTTTTCTGATTAAGATAATTTCCAATTATATCTAGATTTGATTTCTGTTCTTCTCCAATAAATTTTCTAAATAGCCCACTAATTTTTTTAAGAATAAATCGGCCAATAGTTGCCCCAGTTGCACCAACCATTGCAAGTAAAATTACATTCAAACTAGGATCAAGAAGGTAAAAAGATGTTAAAATAATCCAGCTAGGGGGCATCAAAATTGGGGCAGCATTAACACCAATTAGAACAAAAAAGATTCCAAAATAAGAAAATTCTCCAAAAATTTCAAAGATATCCACCATTTTTCTAAAATTATTTTCCCATTTTTGTTTCTAAACCCTTGGATCGTAATCAGTCATAAAATAATTCACATATGATCTAAAAAAGGAAAAAAATTACATGTTTTCAAAAATTTTATTTATTAATTATAAAAAATTGGATTAATCGTTCAATATCCTTATAAGTAATTTCTACATATGTTGTATAATGTCTGAAGTAGTTTGGAAATGTTTTAGATGTAATCTATCTTTTAAAGATGAGAACATAGGTGAAATGCATAAAGAAATTGCAGGACATTCAGTCACGAAAGTTAAGAACCTCATTGCATAAATCAAATAATCTAGTAATTCATAATTTTAAGAAAATAGTAGTGCAGAAGGTGGGATTTGAACCCACGAACTCCTAAGAGAAGGGATTTCCTATTATGAGGATCTTGAGTCCCTCTCGGTTGACCGGGCTTCGATACCTCTGCAATGATTTTCAATGTTGAC
>Ga0257107_1000789_pt1 | contig 12061 bp, 8 predicted proteins | sample LP_taG_2_FD_190178 | JGI IMG/M metagenome (GOLD analysis project Ga0257107, IMG submission 190178) | Marine microbial communities from Northeast Subartic Pacific Ocean, Canada - LP_J_2011_P26_500m | ecosystem: Environmental > Aquatic > Marine > Oceanic | place: Canada: Northeast Subartic Pacific...
CAGAAGATATTTTTTATTGATTTTCTGAACCAGATAAATTACATTATGTTACCTGCATATTTATTATATTTTTTGTCATGCAGCCTTTGTTTCAAATGTACTCACATATGGTTGCAGTTCTCAAGTAAATCCAAGCTTTTATTCGTTTATATTGTTGATTTAATTATCATTATATATCACTTAGAATACCAGGAATTGTATTTTATCTACAACTTGAGAAACACTAAACCAGCAAAATAAAGAACTTTATGATGTAACTGATTGCTTATTTTTCTGCTTTGGCTCTACGGCAATAGAATTTTCATGTTTTTTGCATAAACAAAGCAGAAAAAAAGTACAAATTCAACCTGCAATTTTTACCAGTTTTAGTATAATTTTTTTTAAAATACACCATGGATTGGTTAAACTTAAAACTTATTTTAGAATACATATCAAGAAAAGGCATCTATGAAAATTAAGCGTCTGTTCACCATGGAAGGTGAAAGTCCGTACGGATCAATAGAATTTGAAAACCGTGCTTCCGTTATCCGGAACCCGGACGGTTCAATTGTCTCCAAGTGGGATAATGTGTCTGTACCAAAACATTGGTCACAGGTCGCCACTGACATCATGGCACAGAAATATTTTCGCAAAGCCGGCATACCAAAGCACTTGAAACCCGCAAAAGAAAAAGGAGTTCCTGACTGGCTGCAGCCCTCTCTTTATGACCAGGCTAAGGCTGATCAGGAAGCTTCAGAGGCAGATTCTTCAGCAGTTGATACTACTGTTTCGGAAACCGATGCGAGAGAAGTTTTTCATCGTCTTGCCGGTTGCTGGACGTATTGGGGTTACAAACACAACTATTTCGACACAGAAGAAGATGCGAGGGCATTTTATGATGAATTATGTCATATGCTGGCCAATCAAATGGCTGCACCAAACTCTCCTCAGTGGTTCAATACCGGACTTAGCTGGGCCTATGGTTTGAGCGGACCAGCACAAGGACATTTTTTCGTAGATCCAAAAACAGAAGAAGTAATGCCTTCTAAAGATGCATACACACGACCACAACCACATGCATGTTTCATCCAATCAGTGAAGGACGATTTGGTACGAGATGGCGGCATCATGGATTTGTGGACCCGTGAAGCCCGTCTATTTAAATATGGTTCAGGAACAGGTTCTAATTTTTCTGATTTGCGGGGTGATGCAGAGCCGCTTTCCGGTGGTGGTGTTTCTTCCGGGCTAATGTCATTTCTTAAAATTGGAGATTCAGCTGCGGGTGCCATCAAGTCCGGTGGTACAACACGTCGTGCAGCTAAAATGATCTGTCTGGATGCAGATCATCCTGATATTGAACAATTTATTAACTGGAAAGTTCAAGAGGAACAAAAAGTTGCCGCTCTGGTTTCGGGTTCCAAAACGATAAAAAGGCTGATCAAAGAGTTGTTTGAAGCAATTCACGGCTGGGAGAATGAGTCTGAAAAGTTTGATATAGAACTTAACAAAGATCTGCGCTCTGTTGTCAAAGCTTCCCGTTTGGCATCTATGCCTTTCAGCTACGTGTACCGCATAATCCATTTATCCAAACAGGGATATACTGGAGTGTTGTTTGATGAGTACGATACTGATTGGAATTCTGAAGCATACCATACAGTTGGCGGGCAAAATTCTAATAATTCTGTTCGCTTGAATAATGCTTTCATGGAAGCAGTTGAACAAGACAAAGACTGGAATCTCTACTGGCGAGTTGAAAAGGTCAAAGCAGAAAAAGAAGGCAGAGAGCCGGTTCCTTGCAAAAAACTAAAGGCTACCGAACTCTGGGAAGAAATTGCATACGCAGCCTGGGCTTCTGCGGATCCTGGAATTCAGTTTGACTCAACAATCAACGAGTGGCACACATGTCCGGCTGATGGTCCAATTCGGGCATCTAACCCATGCAGTGAGTACATGTTTTTGGATGATACAGCCTGCAATTTAGCTTCGTTGAACTTGCTTCAGTTTCGAGATCCTAAAACGGGAGAACTTGATATTGTAAAATTGCGTCATGGTTCAAGAATATGGACAATAGTTCTGGAAATTAGTGTTTTGATGGCACAATTTCCAAGCAGAAACATTGCAGATCTCTCTTACGAGTTCCGCACTCTTGGCTTGGGTTACGCCAATATGGGGACATATTTAATGGTTAACGGTATTCCTTATGATTCTGCAAAAGCCCTTGCTATTTGTGGTGCCGTGACTTCCATTATGCACATGACTTCTTACGCAACTTCTGCTGAAATGGCGAAAGAGCTTGGTACATTTTCCGGCTACGAAAAGAACAAGGATAATATGCTGCGGGTGATCAGGAATCATCGGCGGGCTGCATTTCGTGCACCGGATAGTGAATATGAAGGATTGACCATCAAACCGGTTGGAATAGACAGTCAGCACTGTCCTCCAGAACTGCTGAAGGCAGCTCAACAAGATGCAAATACGGCTCTAAAACTTGGAGAAAAACACGGTTTCCGTAACGCACAGGTCACTGTAATTGCACCAACTGGAACTATCGGTTTACTGATGGATTGTGATACTACCGGAATCGAGCCGGACTTTGCTTTGGTTAAGTTCAAGAAACTTGCAGGAGGCGGTTATTTCAAAATCATTAACAATTCGATTCCACCGGCTTTATATAAACTTGGATATAATGACTCGGAAGTTTCTGACATTGTACACTATATCAAAGGGCACGCACGACTGGACGGAAGCCCCTGCATCAATGCAAACATTTTGCGTACCAAAGGATTTACGAGCGAGGTCCTAAAACGCATTGAAGAGCAATTGCCTACTGCATTTGATATCAGCTTTGTTTTTAACATGTATACTCTTGGTGAGTCATTTTGTAAGGAAACGCTGGGTTTGAGTGACGAGCAACTGGGAGATTTTGACTTCAGTATTCTCAAGCATCTCGGGTTCAGCAGTAAAGAAATTGAGGCTGCAAACGATTATATTTGTGGAACAATGACAATTGAGGATGCTCCGCACATCAAACCGGAACATTACAGCATTTTTGACTGCGCAAACAAATGTGGTCGAAAAGGTAAACGTTTTATTGCTCCAGAAGCGCACATCCGCATGATGGCAGTGGCCCAGCCTTTTATTTCCGGATCGATCTCAAAAACTATCAATATGCCAAATGAAGTTAATATCACTGATATTAAAAAGGTTTTATCCTCTTCCTGGCATTACGGATTGAAGTGCAACGCGCTATATCGCGACGGTTCCAAACTTAGTCAGCCGCTTAATGTGAGTGTGGAGGAGTACTTGTGGAACGAAGATGAGGTTGAAGGAGATATTGCTGCTGAAAAACCGGAACAAGTCCGGATTGCGGAAAAAATAATTCACCGCTACATAGCCAAACGCAGAAAATTACCACACCGTCGTAGCGGCTACACTCAAAAAGCGGTCATCGGAGGGCACAAACTCTATCTGCGTACCGGTGAATATGAAGATGGTACAATAGGCGAAATTTTTCTTGATATGCACAAAGAGGGAGCCGCTTTCAGAAGCTTGATGAACAGCTTTGCAATTGCAATTTCACTGGGCTTGCAGCATGGTGTTCCACTGGAAGAATTTGTGGAAGCCTTTATTTTTACACGTTTTGAACCAAACGGTATGGTTTCTGGAAATGACTCAATCAAAATGAGTACATCCATTATTGATTACATTTTCCGTGAACTTGCAATTTCTTACCTTGGTCGCAACGATCTGGCTCAGGTCAATGCTGACGAGTTACAAGCTAGTGCAGTACATACACAAAATGAGGATCAACCCGAGTTTGACAATGAACAAGTAGTTTCGGAGAGGACTCTCAGCACTGAAGAAAGTCTGGCCTTTCTGGAACAGGAGGAAAGCGATTTTGAAGGAGTAGATTTTGCTCTGTTAAAAAATTCTGATCCAAAACCGGAACAGGTACATGCTGAATTTACTGACAATTCAGATTTTGGTACTGATTCATCGACAGAAAGTTGGGAGCCACAAGAACGTTCTACAACAACCCTTGTTCAAGAAGCACGAATGAAGGGTTATGAGGGTGAAGCCTGTCACACCTGTCAGCAGTTCACTATGGTACGTAACGGTTCATGTCTCAAATGTGCTTCCTGTGGAGCAACAAGTGGTTGTTCATAAAATTTCAGCAGTATTGTAGCCGTGAGCAAAAACAGCTCTTCTATTTCCTGTCAAACAACGGCCCTTATATTTTACGCTAATGAAAACTTTGGACTGCGGGTTGAGGTGTTAATCTCAGCCTGCAAATCTAAAAATTCATGTCTCACCTTTTAGTGTCCCAACCTTCACACTTATATAAAAGCCCGCATCGTGGAATTGCTTTGTTGGTAACGTTGGTTATTTTGGCCCTGCTTGCCGTTTTCATGACAGAGTTTTCTTTTGAAACAAAACTCGAAACAAGGGGTATCCAAAATTACCAAGCTTCATTCAAAGCCAGGAATGCTGTCAAATCTATGTTTAAGGCTGTACTGGAAGGGTTGAAAGGTCAAAACGAGGTTAAATTTTTTCGAATCTACTTACAGGGATTACAGCATAATTTTAGTGAATTTTCTGGAAATGACTGCACTCTTTTAAATCCCTGCAAACCTGTAAAATTAATTGCAGGAGTAATTGCTGATTTTCCTGATGTAATTTTTTATACACCATATATTCGTCCGATTGATCATTTGTTCAATTTGAATCGAATCCGGAAGAACAATCCTGGGACACCGGAAGATTTAGATTTGCATAACCAGTTTGTGAATATACTAAAAAATATGAAATCTTTGTCCGGTCAAGTCTCTTTGGGAATTTCTTCCATCGACAGAATTTATGCGGCCTTGTTCGATTGGACTGATGGGGACCAGGAACCATATGAAATGATAGGAATAGAACACTACCAGGATTTGCAAACTGAATATGAAATCAAGAATCAAAAGTTGGATAAACTTAGCGAAATTCTGCTGATTGACGGTATTGCTGAAAGCGGAATTCCTTTAGAAAATTCTCAATCGGGACCAGGAAGCTGGAAAAATTATTTTACGGTTTTTCCAGTCGAAAATAGGGCAGATGGTTTTGAACAACCACGTATAAATGTCAACCTTGCAACAGAAAATGAGATTGTTGAGTTTTTGATGCAGTTTGAAAATCAAGCTGATAGCAGTACCTCCCAAACATTTATAGCAAAAGCTATAGAAATAGGGTCTACACTAAAATTAATAACCAGTGGAGAAAAAGGTAAAACATACCATTCAAGTTCTGAAATACAAAAATCATTAGATTCAAGTCCTGCAACTTCTGATTTGCCGGTTGTCGCCAAGCAATTCTTCATTCCTTACAGTAATTGGTATGAAATCAACCTGAAAACCGAAATCGACAATGTACAAGCAGAAGTGAATGCGTTTGTATCTGTGGTCAGAAACCCAGACCACACTGTTGAAAAACTCATAATCCACGAATTTTTGTTGCGCTAAATAATAATGTCTGAAAAAATTGGCAATCACATTATACGTCTGAAGGAAATCGATTCAACAAATACATACTTGAAAGATAGAAATGAATTGCTCCAACGACACGGATTGGTTGTGATTGCAGAAATGCAGATTTCCGGACGTGGAAGAGCCGGCAGAAAGTTTACTTCTGTTCGTGGAAATAACCTGACTTTTTCAGTAGTTTTGCACCCATATTTGCCCCTTGAAAAGATTCAAATATTTGCTTTATTAGCCGGAGTGACAGTTGCACGAGTACTTGAAAACTATGTTAAAAAAATACGACTTAAATGGCCTAATGATGTGCTGGTTAACGAAAAGAAAATCTGTGGAATTTTACTCGAAACAATTACTATTCCCGATCATTTTTTTCCTGTCTTAATAATGGGAATAGGATTAAACACAAAAGGCTGTCCCCGTGATTATCCTGAAGAATTACAGAATATTGTGACAACAATAGAGTCTGAAATGTCACCATATTCAGACAAAACGGCTAAAACTGAAACAGCTTCTGTTCTTGATAATGAAATAATTTTTCAGCAAATTCTGCTAGAATTAAATGGCTGTCTGGAAGAATTCAGTCAGGTCTCTTCCAATACACAAAAACCTGATAATTCTACATCAGGACGTTCGTCATTACTACAGGAATGGTTGCAGCGGTCTAAAGCATTAGGCAGCAAGGTCTGTAGCTTGAATAACGTAGAAGAACGAACCAGAGACTCCGGAACAGTTGGTATAATAGAAGGATTGACAAGGGAAGGATATTTGCAAATACGGACAGAATCTGGTCAAATCTTAACACATGTTTCCGGTGATATTATTGATATGAATGAGTAAAATAATGATTATAGCTTTTGACATAGGTAACAGTGACGTAGTTCTTGGTATTTTCAAAGATTCTGAATTACTGCAGAATTGGCGCTTGCATACTGTCCATCATCAGAGTGTAGATGAATATGAAATGCTGGTTCGGGGTATGCTTTTCGCATGCGATTTCAGCTTGGAAGATGTACAAGGAGCAGTACTTAGTTCAGTTGTTCCTGAACTGACAAATGTTTTTCTTAATCTAATCGAAAATTTGGTTGGTCAACCACCTATAATAGTAAACAGCGATCTGAATTTTGGCATTGAAATCAACACTGAAATACCTTCAAAAGTTGGTCAAGACAGACTTATTAATGCCCTTGCTGCTTACCAGGAATATAAAACTTCGCTGATAGTTATTGATTGCGGAACAGCCACAACTTTGGATGTGGTCACAGCTGAAGGTGTTTTTGAAGGAGGAGTGATTTGCCCGGGATTGTTAATATCAGCTGAAGTCCTTTTTTCCAAGGCAGCTCAACTTTTTCAGGTAAATCTTGAGATTCCAGAAAATTTGATTGGAAAAAACACGACAGATAGCGTTAAATCCGGTCTCATTTATGGTTATGGTGGTATGATAGATTCGCTGATTAACAAATTAGCGAAAGAAATTGTAAAAATGGACCAGCCTTACCCTACTGTTGTTATTACAGGTGGTTTAGCGAATAAATTATTACCGATTCTGCCTGAAGTTATTTTTCATGATCATTTGACTTTACGTGGTTTGTACCTTTTTCATTTGATGAATAAACCCGTAGAATATGGAAAAGAGCAATAATGCAAAATTATTTTTGATAGCTTCTCTGAAACTAACAAATCAACCAGATATACGATCAACCACTGATATAAAGAGATCACAGATGAATGCTTTTTAGAAAAATTTTCTGTATCTTTAGTAGATCTATGATGATTATGTGACAAAATCTAATTTTTACGACTACATAACTTAATCAATTCACCAAACAACATTCCAACAGAAAATGAGATATGTCTGAAGAAAAAAATGACGGACTTGAAGGACTGGATGATTTTGGTGACGATTTTGGTGAACAACTCGACTCTTTCATGGAAAATGATGGAGAAGATGAGGGTGATAGTGAATTGGATTCATTTTTCGAAGATCTTTCTACAATCGATGACCTGGAAAGTGATGATAATAGTGAAAGTGAAGAAACCAAAAAAGATAAAAGCAAAGATGAGCAAAACAATGATGATGACGATGTTCAGGAAGATGACCATAACCATGATGATGACGATGTTCAGGAAGAAGATCATAACCTTGGTGATGATGATCTGGACGAAGATGATGCTGACGGTGTTCTGGGAGATGAGGAAATAGATGACGACGAAGAAAAGCAGGAGCAAAAATCAAAAAGGAAAGCAGCCTCCAAAGGTTTTCCGCTAAAAGCGGTAATTTTATCCTGCGTATCCGGTTTGATTTTGGGATCCATAACGATTGCAGTTCTATATTACTTGGCCACTCCTTCTGAAACTCAATCGCCAGAAACAGTGTTAGAACCTCCTCCAAAACCTGCTCCTGTTGCAAAACTCAGCAAACCTAAACCTAAAAAGTCAAAAATTAGGACCAAAACAAATAAATACAGTTATTACATACAGGTTATTTCCTGTATCTCCCATGAATGTGTAAATGAAAGTCGCCTTCAATTAAAAAGTCTGGGTTATAAAACACGTGTCAGGACTTCCAGTGAAAGTTCCGGTATAGCCGAAGTACTATCAACAAATGTTTTAGGAGAAGAAGAATCTGCAATAATGGTAAAGGAAATTAATTCCAACAATCCTCTGGCAGGACATGCTTATCGTAAATTAGCAAAAAATGGATTCCGGGTTTCCCTGGGTTTATTTCCAGAACTGGAAGCGGCTAACAGAGTGAGAACATACTTAAATCAAGCTTTTAAGAATCAGATCTTTTTTAAAATACAACGTACTACACAAAAAATCCTTTTTCAAAAAGTTCAAATAGGCGGGTTAAAATCAAAAAAAGAAGCTGAGAAGTTGCGAAACAGACTGAAACAAAACAACCCCGATTTTAGAGGAGCTTTTGTGTTTTTAGTAAAAAATAAAAAATAATGACTGATATTTAGATTTTGACTAAGTAAAACTTTCCTGACATTTAGGTACAGTTTGGCACTAAGTCTATTCAATGGACTGTAGATTTTAGTTTGCATTTTAATTTTATTAGAATAGAGTTGATTATCAGAATTTTTCAAATACTTTAATTTAAAGGAGCATAAATGGGACTGAGTTGGACGATTGTATTCAGTGTTTTGGTAATTGGTTTCATAATTATTCCAGGAATTGTTTTTTTGACTAACATCAGTCGAATTCGCAAAGAGTAAGTACGGTTAATTTCAGTCATTATAAAAGCGGGAATACCTAATTCGCCTTTTCCAGGGCTAGGGAACTCTTTTCTTTCAGCCTTCCCATTGAATGATTTGAAGGCACTCCACCCTTTCGAATCTCATCGTAAAATCACACTGCAGGAGCTGCCGCATTTCTAGCAGCTAATTTTCTTTGAGTTTTACTTTGAAAAATAGACTCAGTTTAATAAGAGCAAATGGCAGCACTATGTTGTTTTGTTTGCTGCCTGAAGTCTGCCTCCCGTTTTTTTTATTATTGTTTTCTCTAAGCCCGCTTTTCGCAAAAGGGAATTCTCCACTTTCCAACCAATTCCCACCTCACTCATTGCAGGGTTTTTACTCAGCAAAACAATCGAAAGATAAACCGGAATTTTCTGTCATTAAAAGCAGATATGCAGTAGTTTCTGCTACAGCATTAAATGTTCGTTCCGGCCCAAGTACTAAGAATCCTGTGCTAAAGGTGATCCTTAAGGACACACATATTTTGCCCCTGTCTTCACAAAAACATGAATGGCTCAAAATCCGTATCCCAAAAGGCATAAAAGGATGGGTAGCCAAAAAGCATGTAAAGATTTATATGCCAAAACCTTTGTCTGTTTTCAAAGTCAAACCAGCCTCTATGCCCTTCACATCTCTGCTGGAAGCAAGTATTAGCCGGTACATGGAAGAAATGTATATACAAAATAGATTGAAACCAGTAGACAAATTATTTATCGTTGTTGAAGACCTGACAACCGAATCTTATGTGGTATCTATTCGTCCAAGACAAAGTGTAAAATCAGCAAGTACGATTAAGGTCCCAATACTTCATGCTTTTATGATTCAGCGCTTTCGCGGGAACATAAAAGAACCTTCGAAGTATGAACGGCAAATTGAGGAAATGATTCGATTCAGCAGCAACCCAAGTACAAATACCATTATCAAATTGTTAGGAGGCCCCAAAAAAATCCAGGATTTACTGGATGAAACAAAAATATACAAAGAACTGAAGTTGGCGGAAGCTATTCCTGATGATGGTCGGACCTATCAAAATAAAATATCTGCAGCAGATTTAAATCAAATTTTTGTTAATATTTGGTCCAATCGTGTAATTGGTTCTGAATTCAATCTGGAAAATAACATGACTGCATCAAAAAAAATGCTGCATTTACTTAAATTGCCCGGACACTCATGGTTAATAGACAGAATTAAAGCTGGAACCTGTTTTTCGTCAAATAAATCTGTAAAAATTTGGGACAAGACAGGATTTGTAAAGGGTGTAAACGGAAATGGAGGAATTGTTGAAATAGATACGCCTCATGGCAGAAAAGCATATTCAATTGTAATGTTCATGGAGCGCGACAAATATCACACTATCATAGGAGATGCTACTAAGTGGTCAGAACGTATGGCCATGCATATGCGTCGGATCTCTGAAATGACTTATGCATTTTTTTCCAACCGTTATGAAAGCTACAATAAATGTGGTCGTTCATTATTAAATCGTTTTACCAAACTTGCCCTTACGTCACATCTTCTTCATGCCTCTCTCTAAATTTTCTCAAAAGCATATTGATTGCTGAAACAGGGGAGCAATAACATTATTATTAACAAAATATTCATGACTTTCGAGCAACGTATAGACTGGTTTTCTGAGCGAAACCTGATCATGCTGTTTCTCTGGAAAGATCATTTTTTGAATCCGCTTGTTCCTGAACAACTACAAAAGCTCAAATCTTCCGGACTGCTTGACAACAAGTATTTATTGAAAGTTCTGGAAGAATATCTTCCTGAATTGGATGCCGAGTTGCCGAGAGGAATGTATTTCCCAGTTCCAATTTCACGTTCACTTTCGGAGGGTGGGGAGTTTTCAACCATACTTGCGGGGCAATTCTTTTATGATTTCATTCGCGTTGATGACTCTCAAAAATGGAGTTTGCGAGATAAATATATCACTGGAAAGGTTTTATCGCTTTTTGAGTCAAACCTGTTTTATGAAAAGGAAACCAGCCGCTATTATGTTGAATACTGGAGTGATAGTCGATGGGATAAATGCTACCTTGAATGTGCAATAACTCCAATGTTGGGATTATCAGTAGAGAATATTCCAGATGGATTAAAGTTGGAACTCAATAATCATAAAACAGATTTAATTGATCTACATAGTTTCCGTATTGATACAAAAGAGAGATGCTTTGCCTTCTCACTAAACCATGGCGAAGTACAGCTTGCAGACACTCCCAGATTCTGGTTGCTAAATCAATTGGATGAAACAGGTACTCAACTCATTCTGAACAAGCAACTTTTCCCTTTGAATATTTCATCATGAATTGAAATAATAATAGGCATTTCCTCCATATTTAAGATCCTTACCTACCTGAGACATCTACTTCATATTGTTGCCATTCAGCAATATTCATTGAAAATATTTAACTATCAGGTTATAATTGGCACAAATTTTTAAGAAGTATTAATAGAGCTTCTTTATTAAACCGCTCATAATCTAAGATCTTTATGGTTTCAGTTCAACCATATAACCGTAAGTAATGGAGTATTTTTCTCATTTTTGAGAAATATTTCGGGAGTTAAATTTTGAGCAGAGACAGAAATGTATCCTGAAACAGCATACCAAAAGAAAATCATTGCTGCTAAAAACTACCTTAGACTAAGATATATAGTCCGATGTAGTTTTGCAGTCGTTATTTTTGGCTGGGTCTTCGTAAATTGCATAAATCTTGGGTTCGCTCAAACTGAAGATACAACTGTTGAGGGAATTAGCAAAAATAATAATGTCCGTAAAATAAATGTACAAAAACCTCAACCAGAAGCCAAATATCATATAGTATATCATACAAAAAACTTGATACCATTGCCCTTTAACAATCCCCGATTTAAACCTGTTTATACTGGCACTATAAGCCCGGAAAATTCGAAAAAATCAAGAAAAGCAATGACAATGATGCTGGAAAAGTCTAAATCCAGCAATCCGCTGACAAAAAAAATGCCTACTTCAATATCTTATTTGAAGGGACAAAGACAGAATACTGAAGCCAAGCATAATATAGTATATTATACAAAAAACTTAGCGCCATTGCCCTTTAACAATACCCGATTTAAACCAGTTTATACTGGCACAATAAGCCCGGAAGATTCGGAAAAAACAAGAAAAGCAATGACAATGATGCTGGAAAAATCTATATCCAGTAATCCCCTGACAAAAATGATGTCTTCTTCAAAATTTTATTTGAAGGAACAAAAACAGAAAGATCGAAAAAAGCACAAAAGAGAGATACAAGTCTATAATAAAAGGAATAATAAGAAATTCAATGAATATTTTAAACGCCTACAACA
>Ga0257107_1000790_pt1 | contig 12061 bp, 12 predicted proteins | sample LP_taG_2_FD_190178 | JGI IMG/M metagenome (GOLD analysis project Ga0257107, IMG submission 190178) | Marine microbial communities from Northeast Subartic Pacific Ocean, Canada - LP_J_2011_P26_500m | ecosystem: Environmental > Aquatic > Marine > Oceanic | place: Canada: Northeast Subartic Pacific...
AGTAGTTATACCGTAAACCGGGTTCAATTATGAAACGGGAAAATCCCTTCCATTTCAATTTTGTATAGAATCCTGCTTCTATAGGATTTTCACCTATATAAAAAGAAGTATCTTCCAAGAACGTGTTGAGGTACTTGAAATCAAGTTGCTTGATTTGCGCACCGGTCCTCCACTCTAAATCCGAAGATTGGAAAAATGTCAAGTTACCAGATAAGGTCTGGTCCAGTATTTTGTTTTCACTATTTAATCCATCATCCCCACCTAAATTAAAATTTGTGAAAAATTCACTAGAGGCTACTAAGAAATTACCGACCAGTTTTTCATTAAATACTCTGCGAAAAGAAAGGCTATAGGTATTGTTTCCCCAATCAGCTGTAAGGCCCAGGTTATCAAAAATTAGATCATCAATGCCTCGATAGATGCTGACCGAAATGCGATCCTTTTCGTTTAGATCAGAAAATACATGACCTTGCAGATCGTAAAAATAGTAAGGCGGTATCTTTTCAGCCGTCTCAACAGGTAATATTTTCGGTAATAAATAATCAAAATATGTTCTACGCGCTGATAAAAGCCAGGCGCCATTATAAAAAGGTCCTTCCAGGGTGGTTTGCGCAGATAGTAATGATATGCTTGTTTTCCCTTGAAAATAATTACGGTTTCCTTCCCGACTAAGAACATTGAGGACAGCTGAAAGTCTGCCTCCGTATTCTGCATTAAATCCGCCTTTGATTAAATCCGCTTCCTTGACAGCATCGACAAGGAAATTGGAAAAAATTCCACCAAAATGAGTTGGGTTGTATACTGTAATACCATCCAGGAGAATTAAATTTTGGTCGGTATTTCCCCCACGGATAACAAGACCTGTACTTGCTTCATTGCTGGTTAGCACACCGGGTAGCGCTTGAATAGTACGAAAAATATCTGGCTCTGCAAGGGCAGGTGCTGCCTTGATAATGCGCGGCGATAATTTTATACGACTGGGTTGAATATTATTTTTTCGCTGTCGTTCCTCTGCCAATACCTCCACTTCAGTTATTGCTACAGCTTCAATCCCGAGTTCCAAATTCATTTTAATAGATTCTTCTGTTCTGAAAGTTATTTCTTTTTTCAGAGTGGCATACCCTATGTATGAAACCATAAGAGTATAACTTCCGGGACTTATATTTTGTAAAACATAATACCCATTTTTGTCGGTCGACATCCCATTCCCAGTTTCAGCAATAAACACATTAGCACCAATAAGTGCTTCGCCTGTTTCTTGATCGGTAATGAAACCTGACAACTTTCCGCCTTGAGCATATAAGTTCCAGCCAGCCATCATAATTAACAGGATTGACTTAATTATTTTTAAGTTGGTGTTATACATTTTTTTTTGGAGTATTATGATTTGAGCGGTTCTTAAAAAATTATTTGGATGCCAAATACTCTAGATTTTCAATAGAAAAATTGGTAGGAACAAAGTCAAAATCTTTAAATGCACCAGTTGAATCGCAAGTGTTACCCTCTAATAGCATGGTCAACTGCTCTTTTGTGATTGGAAATGATGGAAACCGACCTAATAAACTAGCTGTTAGTTTAATCGGTAAAACCGGAGCAGGTATTTTCCATTTCTTTTTTCCAGAGGCTGCGGATATAAGATCAATCAATTCTATCCAAGTATATGACTTTGGTCCGCCCAGCTCATAGATTTTACCAATTGTTTTTTCGATGTTTAATGTTTTAACAAAGAACCCGGCTACATCCTTAATATGAATCGGTGACATTGCAAATTGACCTGCAGTCCAGGGAGTCAAACCTTCAAAGAATAGTGGGGCAGGCAGGGGCAGGCTCAGCATATCATCTCGCAGTTGTGAACAGAATTCCTGTTTTCCCTTAGGGTCACCAAATATTAAAGATGGACGAAATATAGTCCATTCCAGTTCTGTATTTTTTAGGTATTGTTCTGCTAAAAATTTGGTCGATTGGTACCCTGTCCCATCGTATTTAACCCCATTGGCACTCATCAGAATAAAACGTTTTACGCCTAATCTTTCAGCTGCTTCCATACAGTGTCGTGCGCCTTCAAAATGCATTGCTTCAAAAGTGATTCCTTTTTTTGGAAATTGCCTTATGATCCCAATATTATATATCACTGCGTCAGTATTATTAATTGTCTGCTCAATTGATTTGAAATCTGTTATATCACCAATATTAACATGGCACTTTTCAGGTAGATAAACTTTGTTTTCCGATCCAGGGCGAACAAGTAAAACAGGATCATGATTATTATTCAATAATTTTTCAGTGATATATGTACCTACAAAACCAGTCCCACCAAACAATGCCACTTTCATGGTGCAATATCCACGATTATGTCTTTCCTATAAATATTATAATTATCGTTCAAAAAAAGGTCAGCAATAACATTATTACGGTATGAAAAAATATTTTCCAGATCTTTCTTACCCAAAGCTTGAGCAGTTAATAGTTTGTTCAAACTCAATATTGTATCCTTTCATTAATGAACCTATACTGGCTTATCCAGGACACCTTTTTGATAATCATCGAATGCCTGTAAAATTTCACTTTCAGTATTCATTACAAATGGACCGCCTCTAGCTACTGGCTCATAAATAGGTTCTCCGGCGACCACAATAAATTGGGCGCCCTCAGGTCCAGCTTCTAAAAAAAGATCACCAGACTGTTCAAATACAACCAGACGGCCCTTAGGTATCGTTTGGTCCAGTTCCATGCTACCTTCATAAATATAAATGAAAACGTTCCAACCATTTTCTGTCTTCATTTCAAATAGGGCATCGGGCTTTAAATATATATTATGGTATAGCATACCGGTGTGTGGTTTTCCCGGTCCTTTTATACCCTGATAACTCCCGGAAATTATTTTGGCATTTCCACCCTCAAAATCCACTTGTGGTATTTTTTCGGCCGGGATATCGTGATAAGCTGGATCAATCATTTTAAGTTTTTTCGGCAAGTTCATCCATAGCTGAAAACCGCGCACCAACCCTTCAGTTTGTTCTGGCATTTCACTGTGGATCACACCCCTTCCCGCAGTCATCCATTGGACTGATCCATCTGTTAAAACCCCTTCATTACCAGCTGAATCTTGATGTCGAAATTTTCCGTTAAGCATATAAGTAATGGTTTCGAATCCACGATGTGGATGGGGTGGGAAACCAGCAATATAATCGTTCGGATTTGAACTACCAAATTCATCCAAAAGCAAAAAAGGATCCAGCATATTCAGTTCAGGACTACCAATGATCCTAGTGAGATTTACACCTGCACCATCAGATGTTTGGATTCCTTTTATTATTTTTTCAACTTTGCGGTAACTCATTTATTTAAAAAATCTAATTTATAATTTTCCTGTCAAATTAATCAATTTACTAATATCACCTATTATCTCTATAGCGGCCGATGATGTTTGGTCTTCCAAGATAGTTTCTTTATTGTTATATAATTTTAGATAAATATTACCATCAAGATATTCATGAACTCTGGGAACCATATCAATTTTATCAGGTGCATATAGTAAGCCTGCTTTTTGCCCTTTTTCAATGGTTAGTTCCAACATGAGATTTTTCTGTTTTAACTGCCAGTAAAATTTATTAGAATCGTAATGGATTTCTTTGGTAACCGCATTTCTATAAGTTGTAAAACGATAAAGATTACCTTTACAATATAAACCCACTATAAATCCAGCAAATGCTGTGTTTTTCCAGGGGATCGTTGCCAATGAGGCAGTGATGCTTAAATCATTATTTGAAAAATGATTAGATTGTGCCCAGATCCAGTTTTTAGGGAAGTTGCAGCCCCAGTCTTTTTCAATATAGCCTCGACCGCCAACAAAATCATAATTTGAACCATTGAATTCAATTTCACCATCTATGGAATGATCCATGCTTATAATGCCATGAAAACATTCCATAGTGGGCACATAAGCGTACCAGCCCATACAGCCCGGTTCAAATATAGTTGCCGGCCAAGGTTCAAATTATCTGCAGTGACTTGTCCCTTGATTGTAAGAGCCTCTGATTCAATATCTAAGATTATTTTTTGTGATGAAAAGTAGTTTGATCCTATGTGTAAATCGTAACTGGATGTACTGCAACTGAATTGTTCAACTTCAAATCGCTCATAGAATACGTTAACATTTCCTCCGTCAAAAATCATAATAAAAGCTGTTTGGTTATTATTAAACCCGCTGCGATAAATACCAGGAATTATCACCAGTGATTGACCGTCATCCGTGACCAGTTTATGGTACCATCCTTCAAAAAATGGTCTTTTATTTTTTCCCCATGGTAAGCACTGGGATCACGTAAGAACATCATTTAATCATCACAAACAGCGGGGAATTTAATTACCAATAAACACCTTTAATTAAAGTATTGTTTGGATTATTATTTACAGAGATTATTGTTCAGGATTTTAAAGCAGGAATATTCTTGTATAGATCAAGGGATTTGGGGTTTACCAGCGCATCCCTGTTCAGTACATCTTCGCCTTTCAGAATCTTCTTTACTGCAATTTCGACCTTTTTCCCATTGATTGTATAGGGAATATCGTCAATAGGTAAAATTAATGCTGGTACATGTCGTGGCGAGCATTTTTTTCTGATCGTAGATTTCAATTGAGTAATTAATGCATCTGTCAATTCTATATTTTCCGCGAGTTTGACGAAAAGAATTACGCGCTCGTCATTATGCCATTCCTGCCCCACAGCTAAACTATCTTCTATTTTATCCATATTTTCTACAACTCGATAAATTTCTGCTGTACCTATGCGTACTCCACCGGGATTTAATGTAGCGTCACTGCGACCATAAATTTTTACACCACCATGGTTGTTGATAGTGATATAATCTCCATGATACCAGACATTAGGAAATACGGAGAAATAAGCGTTTTGATATTTTTTCCCGTCTAAGTCATCCCAAAAATGGATTGGCATGGAAGGGAAGGCTTTAGTACAGACAAGTTCACCTTTCTGGTTGAGTTTTCTATGTCCATTAGAATCAAATGAATCTACGGCCATGCCAAGACCACGGCACTGCAGTTCGCCACGGTAAACGGGCAGGGTAGGATTCCCCAAAGCAAAACAGGATATCAGGTCTGTACCGCCGGAAATGGATGCCAGTAACACATTGGCTTTTACGTCGCGATAAATATAATCAAAACCTTCTTCTACTAATGGTGAGCCAGTAGAGAGTATGGAACGTAACTTACTTAGATCAAATTTATGTTTTGGCTTTTCACCAGCTGCTTCACTGGCCGCGATGAACTTTGCGCTGGTACCAAAAACAGTGATCCCAAGATCCTGAGCCAACATCCACATGGCGCTGGAATCTGGATGAAGCGGTGAACCGTCATAGAGCACAACTGTTGCCCCTATAGCTAGGGAAGAGACCAGCCAGTTCCACATCATCCAGCCGCATGTTGTGAAATAAAATATCGTATCATCCAGGCCAAGATCAACATGCAGATTGAGTTCCTTTAGATGCTGGATAAGTGTGCCGCCGGCACTATGGACAATTGACTTAGGTAAGCCAGTTGTTCCGGATGAATACATGATATATAAAGGGTGATTGAAAGGCAATTGGTTAAATACCAGATTATCATAATTGTTGCGATCAACAAAATCTTCATAATAGAAAGCATGGGAAATATTGGAAGTATCAAAGTCCTTCTTAGTGTAGGGAATTAAAATCACCTTTTTCACGCTGGGAAGGTCTTCTAGAATTCCCCTCAATTTTTCCAATGAATCAAACAATTTTCCATCATAGAAATAACCATTTGCAGCGAAAAGAAATTTTGGTTTAATCTGTGAAAAGCGATCAAGAACTCCCTTGATTCCAAAATCAGGCGATGATGCGCTCCAGATTGCCCCTATGGATGCGGTAGCCAGCATGGCGATAATCGCTTCAGGTATATTGGGTAAGAAACCTGCTACGCGATCGCCTTCCTGCAATCCAGAATTTCTTAGGGCGTTTGCTAAAATTTCTACTTCATTATAGAGTTCTTTATACGTTAAGGATCGTACTGGTTGACCTTCGCTTTTGAATTGGATGGCTAGTTTTTCATCTTTATAGCGCAAGAGGTTCTCCGCAAAATTCAAACGTGAACCAGAAAACCATTTTGCTCCGGGCATTCTATTTATATTATCCACAACTTCATCATAAGGCTCAGAATAGATAATATTGGTATATTTCCAAATAGAAGCCCAAAAATCCGATCCACAATTAATGGACCAACGGTATAATTGTTCATAGGTATCAAAATTTAATTCATGCTCATTGTTAACATATTTCATAAACTGTTTCATTTCGCATGATTGAGATGGATCTGGTGACCAGAGGATATCAGACATTATTTTCATAGTTTTATTATCAATAAGTAACCGCATTTGAAATTTAAGGAAAAAGATCAATAAAGAACGATTAATGCAATAATAAGTGTCAGAAAATTTTTATATATTTTGACCCTTCTATTATTGGATTATTAAAATTGAAAATTGCATTTTTAACTGCCGGTGGTATTGCACCATGCTTGTCAGCTTCAATTGGAGCACTTATTGAATGTTACGCTGAAACTGCTCCAGATGCTGAATTAATTGGTTATTTAAATGGCTACCAAGGCTTACTGAAAGGTAGGTCTTTTGAATTTCCTGCTAACGCGAGTAGAGAAGCTAATCTTCTTTATAAATATGGTGGTAGTCCGCTAGGAAACAGCCGAGTAAAACTCACTAATGCTGAAGATTGCGTTCGACGAGGCTTGGTGACAAAAGGGGATTTGCCGTTAGAAGTGGCCGCAAAACAGTTACAGAAAGATCGCGTTGCCACGCTGCACACAATTGGCGGTGATGACACAAATACTATGGCTGCTGAATTAGCAAGGTATTTATCTGAAAACAATTATGATTTAACGGTGGTGGGGTTACCAAAGACAGTTGATAATGATATTTTACCGATTTCGCAATCGCTAGGCGCAGCCACAGCTGCTGAACAGGGAGCACTGTTTTTTGAAAATATTGCCAATGAAAATACTACCAGCGCTAGGCAATTAATTATTCATGAAGTCATGGGACGGCATTGTGGTTGGCTTACTGCTGCAACAGCTCGTGAATATCGTACACGATTGAAGGGCCGTGATTTTTATCCTGAAATGCTTATCTCAATGGATCGTTGGGATGTAGATGCAGTATATATTCCTGAATTGCCAATTGATCTAGAAGCAGAATCGGAAAGGTTAAAACGAAAAATGGATGAAAAAGATGGTGTGAATATTTTTCTTAGTGAAGGGGCTGGGATTGAAACAATTGTTAATGAGATGGAAGCAAAAGATGAAAAAGTTCCTCGGGATGCTTTTGGCCATGTAAGAATGGATGAGATTAATCCTGGGTTATGGTACGCAAAACAGTTTTCTAATAGACTGGAAGCACAGAAAGTCCTTGTTCAAAAGAGCGGATACTTTGCGAGATCAGCTGCTGCTAATCCAAGTGATTTGGACTTAATTAAAAGGTCTGCATCTCTAGCGGCAGAATGTGGTCTTTTAGGACAAAACGGCGTGGTCGGTCTTGACGAAGATAATAATGATGAATTAAGTCTAATTGATTTTGATAGAATTAAAGGTGGAAAGCCATTTAATTCTGATCAGAACTGGTTCCAGGATATGTTAAAGGAAATTAATTAATAACTAAAAAGGTCAACAAATGAATGATATTCAGGATATAGCGCAGGCAATGGTAGCAAAAGGAAAAGGAATTCTAGCAGCAGATGAAAGTACACCAACATGCACAAAGCGATTTAAAAGTATTAATGTGGAAAGTACGGAAGAGAACCGTAATGCCTATCGTGGGATGTTATTTACGGCTGATGGCATTGAGAACCATATTAGTGGCGTAATATTGTTTGATGAAACGATTCGACAGTCTACGTTGGATGGCGGAGTGCCTTTTTCAGAACATTTATCAACTTTGGGAATTATCCCAGGTATTAAAGTAGATAAGGGTGCGAAACAACTTGCTAATACTGATGACGAAAAAATTACCGAAGGACTTGATGGTCTCCGAGATCGTTTGAAAGAATATTATGATCTTGGTGCTCGTTTTGCAAAATGGCGCGCGGTCATTACCATCGGGGAAGATATTCCTACTGCTTATTGTATTTCGGCGAATGCCCATGCTCTAGCTCGTTATGCTGCACTGTGCCAGGAACAGGAATTAGTACCAATTGTTGAACCGGAAATCTTAATGGACGGTACTCACACAATTGAAGAAAGTTATCAACTTACTACAGAAACACTGTATACTGTTTTTTATGAACTAGCATCACAGGGAGTAGAACTGGAAGGCATGGTATTAAAGCCAAATATGGTATTATCGGGATATGATAATACAGAACAGGCTTCCGTCCAGGATGTAGCCGAAATGACAGTAGATTGTTTTTTAAATACGGTTCCCGCAGCTGTGCCAGGGATTGCTTTTCTTTCTGGTGGGCAGAGCGATAAATTAGCCACAGCCCATCTTAATGCGATGAACCAGATTGATAATACACCATGGAATCTTACCTTTTCCTATGGCCGCGCATTGCAGGAACCTGCATTAAAGACTTGGGCTGGAGAAACTGAAAATATACCCGCTGCCCAAGAAGCACTGATGAAAAGATCATATTTTAATGGCTTGGCTACTAAGGGTGAGTATTCAGCTGATATGGAAAATTAGACCTTTCCAACAAGGATGTTTAAATAAATTAATAGGAAGTGAATAAGGGATAATAAGTTTTCCTTAAAAACTAATCTTTAAACCTAATACACCAAAACTTTCCCATTTGTTGTTTTTTAGACTACGCTGCTGCATAAAATATAGCGTAGGTTTATATACCGATAATTTTTTTATCTTAACGCCAAGATAAAAACGATTCCGGTTCCGAAACGTTGATCCAGAATCTTTATTACGGTATTCAATCCGAATTCTGCCCGTAGTTGAAATACGACCGATTTTCTTTTTCATTGAAACTGTTCCATGAGGACGATGTTCTTGACCCATCCTGAAGGTTTCTTTTCAAATACTTCGCGGAAATTTGCATTAAAGGATATTGCAGAGCTGAGCTTGTATTTTAGACAAACATCACCATGAAAATAATAGTTGTTTTCACCAAAGCTTTCTGAACGGAAATTATCTTCGAATATTAATGATAGTTTGTCTGAAAAAGACTGGGAAATATTTTCGGCATGCCAGAATTGACTGGCAGATAGATTACAAAAAATGGTTATTAAAAGGATTGTCAAACTCATTATTAGTCTGAACTATTGTACAATATGTAATTATACCTAGGATTAATTATTGATTAACAAATTATTAATTAATAGTTGGTGGACCTTACTAATTATCGATTGGTTTCATAGAAAGATATGTGTTATAATAATTCTCATTACCAGTGTCCCACAGTGTTCAAGTTTAACCAGAAATTTTCGTTTGATCTCTAGAGCCATTTAATCCACCCAAGCTAAATATGATTAAAGAAGTTAGCAATCCTGGGTAAAACGGCTCAAGCTCAAAAGGATACCCACCATTTAAATTTCCCAAAATGAACCAGATAATAGCTGTCATGACCGGAAGGGTCATCAATTGAATAATATTCACTGGATTGCCGTAATGTGTTCTGAAGGTCATTAGGAAAGGTAATAGCAAGCCTGGCACAATAATCGACCCTGTCACATACCATAACCTCACAACTGATGGAATTGTCATGGCCAAGGCCAGGGCCAAAAAGGCCATGACAAATAGACCTTTTTGAACCATAGGTGTTATCGTACGATCCATAGAAAATTTTTCCCCTGCTTCTGTCACTTGGATCCGCCACATGATATCGCGGCCAAAGGTAATAGCACTAATAAACCCCAATGAATCAACCGTAGACATAATGGTCGCCAGTAGACCAACAATAAATAATCCAAATATAATCGGGGGCAGGATTTCCATTCCTAGTAATGGAAATGCAAACAATGGTGTTGATATTTCCAGTGCAAATTTGGAATAGAGCCCGGTAGTGATGGTTAATAGGTCAAAAATAAACCAGAATACCAATGAAATAAGAACCCCTTTTTTTGCTGTAATAGGAGAATTTGCTGCAGCGCAGCGCTGATAGAACCCCGGATCAACAAATGTCCACATGGCGATAAAGAACCATACAAAAATATATTGTACTGACATTCCGCCAAACGGGTCAATATGCGTTTCTGGTAGTTGATTGATCATGGAAATTGGTGAACCATATTCACCCCAGGAAAAACCTAGTAGAATTATGAACCCGCCATACATCAGTATAAACTGGAAGATATCAGTACGAATTACTGCCCCAAATCCTCCGGTCCATATGTAGACCATACTGGTTCCCAGAGCTAAAATAAGAGCCCAGCCTAGTGAAATATCTAAAAAGGTTTGCAGCAAAATACCAATACTCAATATGTAGGGTGCAGGACTTGCAAGCACCATGATGAATATGGCACTCACTATTCCTGCGCTCCGGCCATAGTGATGATGAAAATGATCTGGGATTGAAACGAATTTTGCTAAGGATATTTGTTTTGCCAGAAGCAAAGCAAATAACAGACCAAAGACATAATAAGGCAGCGCAAAGATGAACCATGTTTGAACACCGTATAAATATGTATTCTCCCCAAGTCCAAGAATACCACCATACCAAGTTGTTACCAGTGTAGCCACAAACCCGGGAAGACTTAAGCGCCGGCCCATAAGCAAATATTCTTCCGGATTGGATTTACTGCTACCTGACCGAATAAAACCAATGATGACTAGGCCAACAGCGTAAACCCCAAGTACCAAAATATCCAGGTAATGCATATTCAATCAGAATGGGAACGGAATACCCAGATTTTCCCAGAACTAGATATGATAAATTGCTTGCCAATTGCACGATTGCTTATGCCCCTACTTGAAAGAGGAAATGGTACGCCTATTAATGGAAATTCAAGACCTTCCGTTGTAATAGACTGTATATCTTCTACTGGTAGAAGTGATACTAACTGTTGTTTAAATGAAGTAAATGAACGTTTGCCGTGATGGCAAGTGATGGTAAAATAATCTGTAATAATATTTATATCTAATTCATCACTGTGATTGGCTAAGAGTATCAAATTCCCTATAGTATGATCTTCCCTAAGTTGAGTTACGCCCAGTACAGTAAGCGGCGAAAGGTTGTTCACCTGACACCATTCTAATGCTTTATCCAGATCTGTATTATCTTGGTCAGAAATTTTAACATAAAGTCCTTTAAATGAGTCTTGATCAATAGTGGTAGAATCCATATCACCAATAATTACATTAGGGGTTAATCCATTTTCTAATAATTTGTTGGAACTGCCATCTGTACAGATTATAGTCCCGGCAGTTTGCAACTTATTTAATGCCGCAGGATGAGAAGGGTATTGTCCATTTGCCAAGATAATAAATGGTTTACTAAAATATTGTTTACCTGGTAAATCGATATTCATCAACATTGGAAATTAAAGTGTATTTGAGATCTTAAAGGTATAAGAAATTGATTGGTTGGACCGAATATAGTTTTTTAATATGCTCTATTAGATTAAAGATAATCAAATATTTTTCACAGCTTTTGCTGTTTTAACTTATGATTAATACCAAATTTAAAAAATGGGCTGTCCGTCAATCCATCAACCATCCTAAACGTACACTTGCTAGCGCTCTGATCATAACACTGGTCATGGGTTTTGGGCTGCAGCATTTTGTCATTGAAGATGATATGATGAAAATGATCCCTAAATCAGTTAAAACAAGAGTGGTTTGGGAAGAAGTAAAAGATGAATTTGGCAATACAGATCTGATTTTTGTAGCGTTTGGAACTGAAGGGCAAAACCTCTTCCAAAAAAAAGCAATGAGCGATTTGTGGAATTTTACTAAAGCCCTGGAAGCACTTCCGGAAGTAGAGGAAATCCGCAGTCTCACAAATCTGAATAGAATGGAAAATGAAGATGGCTTTCTGTTAATCGATGATTTGGTCAGTACGAAAGATTTATC
>Ga0257107_1000793_pt1 | contig 12037 bp, 5 predicted proteins | sample LP_taG_2_FD_190178 | JGI IMG/M metagenome (GOLD analysis project Ga0257107, IMG submission 190178) | Marine microbial communities from Northeast Subartic Pacific Ocean, Canada - LP_J_2011_P26_500m | ecosystem: Environmental > Aquatic > Marine > Oceanic | place: Canada: Northeast Subartic Pacific...
GGACCAGCAGGTGAAGCTATCTCATCAGGAATGCGTGATAATGTATCACAAGGTGTGGTTGAAGGTCTTTCTTCTGGATTTGCAGAAGAAGGAAAATGGGGAACACGTATAGTTAAATGGTTTAAAGATATGCCAATGCATAAAGGAAAGAAAGGATTTACAATAGATCATACAGATTTAGATATTATGAAAGCACATAATATGGAAAGTCAATCTTATCAAGCCGCAGCTAAAAGATTTGGAGTAGAGAATTTATCAAGAAAACAAGCTATAGAAAAAATGGAGAAAGGATCAGTAAGAAAATTATCAGCAATGCGAGTTGCAGCAGTAGGTCTTGGGCTCGCGATGATCAAGGTGGCTACTACAATGGCTAGTTTTGCATTCGAAACTGGCTTAGCACTTAGACAAATGTGGGATCTATCGCCAGCATTATTAATTAATAGAAAATATGTTGAGGCGATGGCGGAAGAGTTTGGAACCATTAACGATGTTAATAGAACAATTGCCTGGCAACTTAAAAAACAACAATGGACTTATGGTATTCAAGCAGACCAAGCAGTAAAAATATTAAGGATTCAAACTGCAATATCTGATAAAACTAGTAGTCAGTTGATAGATATACAAAACATGGTTGCAGACGCGGCGAGATTAGCAGGAGTACTCCCAGCAAAAGTATTTGAAGATATAGCTCAAAATATGGAATTTTTTGCTAAGTATGCAGTAGAAGGTGGAAAAGCTGTAATGGATACTGCAGTTGAAGCTAAAAAACTTGGATTAAATTTGGGTGTTGTAGATCAGATAACTACACATTTGTTAGATATTGAAGGGTCTATAAATGCACAATTTGAAGCGTCAGCAGTACTTGGTAGAGAGATTAATGTTGATAGAGCTAGACAGTTAGCACTTACAGGACAACATACGTTACTATTAGAAGAAATTATAAAACAGGTTGGTACCGAAGCTCAATTTAATAGTTATAATGTTGTACAGAGAGACATTTTATCAAAAGCTATTGGAACTGATGTTCAAAGTTTAGCTAAATTGGTCACTACTCAAAAGGAAAGTAGTAAAGCTGCAGAAAAAGTTCAGAGTCAATATAGAAATTTAGCAGTAATAATTGGTGGTGTTGTTGGTTTAATTGCTGGTGCTTTAATAGGTAGTGGTTTTGGTGCAGGAGTTGGATTGTCGATGCTAACAGGTGCAGGTATAGGAACTATATCTGGGATGGCTATCGGAGCAGGTATAGGTATGAACTTACCTAAATTTCATACAATGCCACAAGGTACTGGAGTACAAATAACTAAAGGAGATGCAGCAATAACGGCTGGTGAAACAACTTATAAATCAGTGGACGTTAACAAGGGGCAGAATGAATTAATAGCAGCAATCACAAACTTGACAAAGACAGTTGAGTCTGGACAAGGTAAAACCAATAGAATTCTATCGGAGTTAGGATAGTGGCATTAATAGACTTAGATATACCAAAGCTTAAAGAATATGTGAAAACTTCAATTGAACGTAGACATAGTTCAGATCCTAGTAAGGTTCATAAAACTGAATTATCATTAGTGGATTATATTAAGAATATTTTTGCTACTGGATTTAGTAAAAATTTACAATTAGGAGAAACTAAGTTTGTAGGTATTAACGAAAACATATATACATATCCTAAACAATTTCAAACTGAATTTACACAATTGGGAATACAGGATGTATTTCATAATAAAGATGCTACAGGATTTACTAAAAAACAAGTTTCTCCACAATTTACAGGAATAGTTGAAAATAATTATAATTATCCAAATTCACAAGGATTAAATTTAGGAATTTTAGGAATACAAAATATAATTCCAGATACAGATGCAGTTGGTTTTACTAAAAATATGATATTTAGAGAATCTAAATTTGTAGGAATTGAAAATAACACTTATACATACCCAGATACTTTAGGACTTGGTTTGGGTAATTTAGATTTTGCAGATTATATGGACGGTGTTCCACAAGGTAGAGGATTTATACCACCTGGAGATCACCCAAAAGGATTTACACCTAATATGACTGATACTATGTTTATGTCGGATGGTTTTACTGTAACTGCTAATAATATGAATATGACTATAGCAAACTATACATTACCTAATGATAGTTGGATACCTAATACATTATCAATCCCAATACAAGATGCTAGAAGGTTTTATCCTGCAAATGCTGGAACATGGTTATTAAATGCAAGTAGGAGATATCCAGCTGCGTTTCATTTAGGTCCAACAGAACATATGGGATTAAGTTTAGCTGATTCACAAATAGTTGATAGATATGTAGAGCATATTGCTGATGAGTTTACTAGTTATGAAGATTTGATGAGGGATAGAAAAAAAGGACCAATAAATGTAGAGTGGGCGGCTACTGTTACTGGTAAAGCTATATCACAAAGATTTGAAGGTATACGTATTGTTACTGATTTAGGGTTAATGTGGCAAGCAGCTAATGATTTTCTCAAGGATCCTTCAAAGTTACTTAGCACACAAACTACAATGCAGTTAGCTCAACCTGATCCAAGTACAAAGCTTTATAATCCATTTTCTGCAGTTTTAGGCGGAAGAACATCCTATTTTAAAATACCAAGGCATATTAATATATCTACAATGAAACATTCAGTAGTTGATACTTTAAGTGAGTTAATGGGAGTATCTCCATCAGGGTACGGTGTTTATGAGAGATTTGAGGGATATGATTGGAATAGAGAAGATTATGTTGGTGGGACTTCTAATCTTAATGATCTTGAGGGATTACTTGGACGAGCAGGAGAAAACGCTATAAAGGCAGGTAGAAGGAATGAAGCTAATAAGTTATATCGATGGACTTTAGCAAGATTCACAGGAGATGCTGTTGGGGGTGCAAGTCCTATGCCACCAAAAGTTCCAGATCCTGGATCGAGTATAGCTGAAGCTAAGAAAAGTTTTGGTAAATTAATAAAGGGTATAGTTAAAGAGGGTATCGATGGAGCAATAAAGGACAAAGTTATAGATAAGATTGAAACTTTTAGAGATGATACATTAATGGCTATTACAGGAGAAAGACAAGGAGAACCTAGTCCACCTAAACAATATGTAAAATCTCAACGAAAGTTATCACCTAGTGGTGAAAAAGTAAATGTTGGGCATAATAAAGGTGTTGATAATACTGATAGATATGCTACATTAGATTATGCAAAATTAAATAAAGATCATAAATATGAGAATATAGATACTAGATGGCATCAACAGATAAAGTCCCGAAAAAATATTTTACAATCTGGTGGTGTAACGCAAAATTTGGCTGATTTAGGTGGAGATTCGTGGGACGATGCAAGAACAAAGAAGCATTTAATGCCTCCTAATCTTATTAGGGCGGTGGCCGATCAGGATGATGAAAGTCTTGGTAAAGGTGTATCAGTTCATACTGCAGGAAAACGTATTGTAGATTTTATTGGAAGTCCTGGTCAAAAGGATGCTGTTGGCGCCGGTAAAAAAGCAAACTTAGCTGGACCAAATCAGCATATTGATTATGGTATTGGATTAACTTCAACTCATAAAAGTGGTAGAGTAGATAAAGTAAATTTATGGCCAATAACTACTAAAAACCCAGAACAATATGAAGACCAATCTAGTGATAACTTATTAAAAGATTTTATTAAATTTAGATTTAAGGATATGGTAAACAATAAATATTTAGTATTTAGAGCAATTTTATCTGGTATAAATGATAATATAACTCCAGAATGGAACTCTGAAAAATATATTGGTAGGGCAGATAAAGTTTATGTTTATACTGGAGCAGATAGAAATGTAAGTTTTAATTTTGCTATAGCTCCTAAATCAAAAGTTGAGTTACCTCGTTTAATGGAAAAGTTAAATTATTTGATGGGATTGTGTTATCCTAAGTATGATAGTAATAATAATAATAGGATGGTTGCTCCGTTTATACAGTTAACTATTGGGGATATTTTAAAAGATTCACCTGGATTTTTAAACAGTTTTAGTTATACTGTTGAAGAAAGCAGTCCTTGGGAGATTCAAGATGGATTACAATTCCCAAAATACATAAATGCAAGTTGTGATTTTAAATATATAGGTAAAGAGTTACCACAAAAAGAAGGAAAGATTTTACAGTTAGATATGGAAACTGTTGGTGGTGGTAACTATAAGGATGCTATAGGTTGATACGATGGATAGATATAAACATACAAGTAAAAAGAGGAATGAAAAATTAAAACAACAAGTTTTAAAACCTACAATATATCCTAAAATTCCACTTCGGGACAGTGATATTTTTATCAGACCAAAAGGTATGGAAAGATGTGAGCATGTTGCTTACAGGTTTTATGGAGATCAATCACTTTGGTGGGTGATAGCGCAAGCTAATAATATTCATAATGGTTCTATTTATCTGGATAGTGAAAAACAAATTAGAGTTCCACAAGATATACAAAGTATAATGATGGATTTAGAATCTGAAAATAAACTGTTTTAATTAAAATGTCTAATTTTGCTTTAAGACCTATAAATATAGAAATACGAAAGAAGCTTTTACAGAAGCAAAGAGCATTTGCACGATATAGTACTGATACTACTGTTGCAGGTATAGCTACAGCCCCTGTGAATGATGAGGAGATGGTTCAGTTTTTTAATAGAACTACATGGGCACATTTAATATCATTATCAGTTATAAAATCTACTGATGGTATATCTAGACTGGCAATAATAGGTGGGGGAGAGTTAGAACAAGACCCAGGAAGTAAAGATGTTGCTAATCAACCTTTAATGAGATCTTCATTTGAGGATATTTATAGACCTTTTAGAGATGATAAGTCTCCTACACTTTTAAAACCAATTTCTGGAATAAAATCAGTTTCAACTAGATATGAAGGAAATTTAAAGTCTAGACGAGAAGCTACTGTACAATTTACTATTTTTTCATTAGAAGATCTTGATAGATTATCTAAATATTTTTTTAGAGTTGGAAGTGATGTTTTACTTGAATTTGGATGGAACTCGGATACGTATGACTTTTCTAATACATTAGGAAATCAAATTATAACTACATATCATAATGAAGGAATATCTAGTTTAGAAGGTATATCAGCTATAGATTTGTTAAAAAATAATACTGCGAAAAATTATGAAAAAGCTATACTCGATCTAAAGGGTGATTATGAGTATGTATTAGGATCAGTTAGCAATTTTGATTATAGTTTAAGGGATGATGGGGGATTTGATTGTACTATAGTAATTTCAACTGTCGGTATGAGTTTATTAGATAGTAAAGTTAATAGAGAAGAATCACCCTCTCAAATTTTACAACACCAGTTATATGTAGCAGGTGAAAAAGCTACTGATAAACCTCACACTACTTTTTATCATGTTATAGATAATTTACCTGAAATTATGACGTACAGTATTATAGATAACTTTCTTAAAACTGGCGAAAATACAAGTGTTAGTGGTTTACAAAGTACTGGGTTTGAAGAAGGGGTGATCAAAAATTACCAACGAATACAACCAATAAATTCTCAAGGAAAAGACCCATTTAAGCCATGGGGCGGGTTAGATAATCCACCACCTGGTTATATTAAAATTGATAATGCATTTTCTAAATGGCATACAGAAACCTCACTTTCAGGAGAAGTATCAGGACTTGGAGTATTGGCAAACACAATAGACTCGTTTACAAATATAGCTGAAGCTTTAGAATTACCAAAATGGATGTTATTTAGAGATGTAAATACTCAAGAAGTATATTACTATAATTATTATACTAATGAAACTGCTATGAGAGAGTATGTTCCAGAAGAACAGGAAGTATCTGGGGGGACATCTACTGGTAATTCACGACCAGTCTTGGTTAATAGAATAACACAAATTGAGAATATATTGAGTAAAATAGATAGGGGAATTTATTTTGGTGTTGGGGGTCCTGAAGATGATATGGGGATATATGAATACTTAAATACTTCTTTTGATAGTAGCTTTGATATAGAAGAAGCGCAATTAAATAATTATATTGAACATGTACGGGATATATGGAAGGAAAATAACGAAACATTTGATATAGTATCTTTTCTTAAAGCTACTCGTAAAGGAAAAATGGAAATACTGAAGAATTTGTCTCTTAAGAACCCTGACAGAGTATTCAATGTTGATGGATTTATTGTAGAGTTAGGACCTTTAGATCTAGAAAAAGCTGTACATACATTGGTTGATATGAGTAATGGAAAGTTAGGTGACGCTTATATAGATACTGGTTCCATGAAACATCTTGAATCGTTTACTGTACCACAGCCATGGGAATTAGACTTTACTGAACCAATGTCTTCTGATGCTTTCGAGGAGATGCCAGATCTACCACCAATTAATATCAGTCCTGAAACTGATGAAGTACCACCAGTACAAGAAGTTAATGTCCCAAATCCAGCTTTGGGAGGTAATAGTGATATTTTTCAGGCAATTCTTGATAAAGGAGAATCAATGAGAGAACGTTTTAGTGGTCTAGATGCTCCAGAAGAAATTGATAAATCTATCGAATCAGAAAGTTTTCGAACTTATGGTGAAGTGTATAAAAAAGAATATGGTGGTCGTAGGAATAAAGATGAAACTATTTTTATTTCTTATGTTCAAGGAAATACCGTACAAGCTTTTACAGGGTTTAATTGGGATAAACCAGGACAGTTTAAAAGTCTTGCTAAGACGTTTTGTGATTCTATGTTTACAGAAAGAGGAGCAAAAAAAGATTCCACCAGCTATAAAGATTTTGAAAAACGCCCATTTCCTAATAAAAATGATCCGGATTATCAAAAAAATCTTGAAGCGTTTGGTAAAGAGGATGCAGATGAAAATATAGATACTTTTTTAGAAGGTTTTGTAGGTGGTAAGTTACCAAAAACTTGGATACGGTGGGGTTGGTTTGAAGACAATATAATATCAAAATATTTAGGATTTGAGAGTGTTGATACTCCTGTTACTGATTCTTCAACAGGTAAACCAGTATCTATTTTTAAGTCAGTAGAACCAAAAGTTAATAAAGAAACTGGAGACATTATTCCTGGGTATGAGTCTAATAAAATTATGTTACCTGTAAAACTTTTAACTACAGATGCAAGTGAAATAATAATTCCTGATAGATGTAAAACATTAGATAAGTTAAATAGTACATTGTCATTAAAAGGAGGAGCATTACTTGATGCTAAATTATATGGTACTTTAGGAGAAATTTTGGTAAACGGTATTGGTGAAGCTGGGAAAATTTCTCCAGTGGAAGTACCACCCCATGTAGATCCAACGAAGGAATCTGATCCACAACAAAGAATAGGATATATTAGAAATTTATTTGTTGAAGTAGATGTTTTAAAGGAAGCGTTTTTAAATATTGGGAGTCTACGAGTAGGAATTGATAACTTTTTTCATGTAATGAGAAGAAATTTTGGCCCAGTACATGATTTTGAAATTCAACCAGGTAGAGATGGTGGTATGGTTGGTATAGTTGATAACAATTTACTTTACAGTTTAGGTCTTTATACAAAGCCATCACTTATGTCTGATGTTAATATAAATCAATTATCTATTGATATGAAAGTATATGAATTTCCAGCTTGGGAGAAAGAATCAATTGTAAAATCTCAGGATTTAAAAGTTACTATTCCAAATGCCATGGCTATTACTGCTTTATATGCTGGAAATGAGTATGAAGCTAATATGTTTAACTATGACAAGAGTGTAGGTTCTTTAAAGGTTCAAAAATTAGCAAAATTTTTAAAGTTAGATGAAGCTGGTAAAGACCCGCGGGACAAGTCATTAGGTAATAAATCAAATATGAGACCATTATTTGAATCAAAAAATTTAGTGAGTTCTGGTAATGGGGTAGATGAAAGAGGTATGATTAAGTATCAACATTCAGGTGATTTTTACCAAAGTTTATCTGAAGTTTCTAAAACTATTTTGGCATCTAAGGGAGTAGATCCACCTTCTTATTCTAATTATGAATCTTCGAAGGTAGAATTAGGTGGCACTAAAAGAAAAACATTAGATATATGGGAAAATGGTGAGTCTACTGGGTTTTATAATCCAACAGGAAGATTAGGAGACCCAATTTCATATGGAGGTGATAAAGGAACTAATTATAGAGTACAGATGGAATATGACTTAGAATTTGATCAATTTTCACAAGTACAAAGTAATTTTAGTGCATTGAATGGATTGATGAGTTTAGGATTAATTATCGATGGTACTGCTGGAATTTTTCCTGGAGGTTCTTACATTTCAAAATACTTACCGTTGGCATTTGCAAAAAGAACTTCAGGAAAAGGAAAAGGAGAATATCCACTTCTATTTCAAGCAACCAATATAGAGCATGAAATAAGTCCATCAGGATGGAATACAACTATTACTGGATTACCTAGATTAAATAATAATGCATTTCCGTTTCCAAGAGAAGATGATGATACTGGTGATGAAATGGATGAAGCTAACAGAAGTTCAATTCCAGAAATAGATCCCGAAGTAACAGATGGATTATCTAGATTTTTAAACTTTTTTAATTTAAATGGAGATTTTGCTAATAAATCTATGGATGATATAATTGGAATTAATATAAATAGTGTAGATGATGGAGATAGTGATATAGGTTCGTTTGCAAATTTTATGAATTTAGAGTTTGATATGAAACAAGAACGTCTTATAAAGAAAGCAGATTTGGCAATGGCTCGTGTTAAAAACCCATTACAAAAGTCTAACCCAGGATATGCTGATTATACAAATTTTTATAATGCTTTAGATGGTAAATTAAGAACATTACCAGCAAGACAAGGTGGAAAGTATGAAAAGGCAGTGAAATCGGCTGGTTCCAACCCAACCGTTGATCCTCCAGGTAAACAAATATACAATCCTTTAGAGATGTTGTTGTTTTTACAAATTTCTAGTGTTATTACTGGAATAACTTATAATACTATGAGATTTAACAGACTTTTTGCAGATCGAGAACAAAGGGTGAATGCGCCACCAACAGTATCTAGAGTTTTTTACGCACTAGGATTAGCTGATATTATGGACTGGACACCATCTAGACCAAAAGATTTAATGAATAATTCACAGGCTAAACTCATAGGAGAATTTTTAATTAATCCAGATAATATAGGAAATGAAGAAAAGACAACAGGACTAAAATATAGTACGTTAGAAAGATTAGAAAGAGAAGCAATATATACGTATTTTGGTGTAGGTAATGATAAGCGAATGGAAAAGGGTGGTGTATCCACTGAAACTCTTTCATGGTCTAAAGATATATGGGGTGACACAGGTCCTGGAAGTGGAAATAGTTTTAGTACAGACGAATTAATTAATGGATTAATTGCTAATAATGTTTCAACAATTTCAACATGGGACAAGGATCCAATTACTGGTTCAGATGTAGATGATAAACATATTTTAGTAGGTCCTATATATATTGGAATAACAGAAACCAGTGTTGGAGTAGAACCAAAAGATAGTATTTGGTTTGCATCCAAACTATTTGATAATCAATATGCTGAATTTACTATAGCATTTTGGAACATACTATTTGCAGTAATACTTAAAAATGAACTTGGTATTGATATGATATCGAGTGACAATGGTGACTACCGTGCTCCAAATTGGGAAGCATTAGATGCGAAATTATTAGAACTTTACGATACATCCTTTCAACAGGGAACCGACGATGCAATTAAGAAAGTTAATATAGAAGAAATAGAAAATATAAAATCTAAAGAAATATTTGAACACGCATTGAAATGTCAATATTTAATTAATAATTCTAGTTCTTAATAATGTGAATAAAAAATAAATTATTGAAAATTAGTTTAATACTTATAGGTAATAAAAGGTTATAAAATGAAAAAACAGGTTCTTGATAAGGGATTTGTTGAAGTTATAGATTCGTTAGGTTCAGATTTAACAGTAGTAAATTCAGCACGAGTTTCATTCGGTAAAAGAAAAGAAGTATATGATAAATCAGATAGAGCACTTGTAAAATTTCTTGCCAAACATAAACACTTCTCACCATTTAGACATATGATGGTTCAATTCCATCTTAAAGCACCTGAGTTTGTAATGAGACAATGGTATAAGCACGTTGTTGGAGCAGAAACTACATCATCATATCCCACCAAAGACCATGCATGGAATGAGATTAGTGGTAGATACACTCCCGTGTCAGATTATTATATTCCAGAAGTTTGGAGAAAACAATCAGAAGATAATAAACAAGCATCTGAAGGCGAGTTGGATGATTTACAACAAAAGAGAATGACTCATTTATATGAAAGATATTTGTTAGAAGTTGAGAGAGTTTATGAAACAATGGTAAAAAGTGGAATGGCTAAAGAACAAGCCAGAGTAGTATTACCATTATCTCAATATACAGAAGCTTATTGGACGGCATCATTTCAAGCAATTATGAATTTTATTGATTTGAGAGATGAGAAAACTGCACAATGGGAAATCCAACAATATGCTAAATGTTTAAAAGAAATGATGTATGACATATACCCAGAGACTGTTAAGATATGGAGTGAAGTATATTGGAAGTAATTGAATCAAAAAAAGAATTTGATTCGTTTTTATATAAATATAACGATTATAATTGGACACCTGTAATCTATTATGTATTTTCAGATATACATTTACATCCATCACAAAATAGAATATCTTTTTTATGTGTAAGATTAGATGAAGATTATATATTACCATTTTATCATAATGATGCTTTAAATTTACCTGTTAGGTATTTAAATAAATTAAAAACATCTACTAAAAAGTTTGTGTGGAATAAAAAGAATCTTTTACATCAAATAGATTTTAGATGTATGGTAGATATATCTACAATATTATATTTAGAAACTAATAAAGATTATAATGACATTTATGAAAATAGTAATTATGTATCTTTTTGGGATTATAAATTTAATAATCAAAAAAATCTTAATGATTATATTCCTTTATTAAAGCATTATGAGTATATTAAAAAATATATGGATGATAATATTTTTAATGAAGAGTTTTCAAATTCAAGATATGACTATGTAACTGAAATATTATATAGTATAGAAAAAAATGGATTACTAAAAAATAATAAATTAGTTTATACTCAGTATAATAATTTTACATCAACAGGCAGACCATCTAACAGATATGGTGGTGTTAACTTTGCAGCATTAAATAAAACAGATGGAAGTAGAAAACCATATATAAGTAGGTTTGGTGACAAAGGTAAGTTGGTTGAGATGGATTATGATGCATATCATTTGAGATTAATTGCAGAGGTTTTAGATTATGATTTACCAACAACTTCAGTACATGAATATTTTGCAGAACAATATGGAGTTACTTATAATGAGTCAAAGATGTTAAGTTTTAAATATTTATATGGTGGAGTGCCATTTGATATTGGAAAAAATATAGAATTTTTTGGCAAAGTAAAAGAGCTTGTAAAGAAGCTTTGGAAGTTTTATAGGACAAATAAATATATAGAATCTTATATTTATAGGAAGAAGATATATAGTAATAATATGAATGAGATGAATAGAGATAAATTGTTTAATTATTTTATTCAAAATTTAGAAACAGAAAGAAATATGGAAGTATTAAATAATTTATTGCCCAGAATAGAAAAGTATGAGAGTAAATTAATTTTATATTCTTATGATAGTTTTTTATTTGATTTTAACATAGGAGATGATTTAAAATATTTACAGACAGTTAAGTCTATATTGGAACAAAATGGGAAGTTTCCTGTAAAGGTAAGTTGGGGAAATAATTATCATGAGATGCAGGACATAACGGAGAAATTTATAGTATGAGTTATTTTAAAAAAATTGCGGAAAAATGGTCACATAAAATCAATAAAGTAGAACCAGATCTTAAAAATAAGAATCATGTTTTTCATTTAGAAAATGTGTTGTTAGACGAGGGATGGACTTGGGATGTTATAAATGAATTAATTATGTTATTAGAGGCAGATATTGATC
>Ga0257107_1000794_pt1 | contig 12027 bp, 11 predicted proteins | sample LP_taG_2_FD_190178 | JGI IMG/M metagenome (GOLD analysis project Ga0257107, IMG submission 190178) | Marine microbial communities from Northeast Subartic Pacific Ocean, Canada - LP_J_2011_P26_500m | ecosystem: Environmental > Aquatic > Marine > Oceanic | place: Canada: Northeast Subartic Pacific...
ATTCACTCTTAATAATTAACGGGGAAAACAATGTTATACGCAAACGGATGTAGTTTCACATACGGTACAGGATTAGCACACAAAGACAGAGCATGGCCTTTTATGTTGGCTGATAAACTTGGAATAAAGAAAGCAGATGTAACAACGGACGCAGAACGAGGAATCAGTAATCAATATATTGTTCGTCATACAATTACTGCTGTATCTGAATTAATTGTTAATGGTAAAAAGCCATTCGTAGCAATTGGATTAACTGCACCAAATCGAAGAGAACATTTTATTGAAAAAGATAATATATTAGTACATAATATACCATCCCATGAATATCACGGCAACATCAGACTTGATGAACCAACAAACAATGATTTAAAATTATTCAACTCATTATACATGAAACACTTTTGGTCACCTATGTATGATTTCCACAACTATCTAATTCAAGTAATGTCATTACAGAATTTTTGTGTTGCTAATGACCTAGAATATATTCTATTTAATAGTCTTAATTTAACACCCAACTTAATTGAACCCACTAACTTTTCTGAACTATGTGAACAAGCGGACATGAACGAGGTACTTACGCAACTAAATATGGATTGTATATATGAAGACCAAACATTCTTTACTTATATGTACGACAAGTCAATGTTCTTTCCAACAGAAGGAGATGAACGATATATGCATCCGAATGAAGAGGCTCATAGTGATTGGGCTGATATATTGTTTGCTGATATTGAGAATACAAGAGGTATGAAGAAATGAAAAAGATATTAAAAAAGATATGGCGCACTCTAATCTATCCTTGGACATGGTTCAAGCAAGAACGTGCAATGAAAAAACGTTTAGCGGAATTAAAGAAACGGGACCCATTCATCTATAAGTAAACGTCATGAGCAAGTATAAAACAACAAGGGTGCTAACAGAGGGTGACTGGTCATGCACAGAAGTAATTCACACATCTCGTAATGGAAAGTGGGTATCTCGTCTTTGGACAATTACTGGTCAGTTTCCTAAGTACATGCGTACACTAACCTACCACGACTCTGCTGAACACATTAAAAATGCCAAAAAGGGTGGAAAATATGATGGTGCTGAACGTTGGGTTTTTCTTAATGATAAACGTATGCATTTTGAAAGCAGAAAGGCTCATGAAAAATATATGAAAGACAATGGCCTTAGTAGCAGTTGGAACAGGATATACATTTGACTTCTATAAACAATAATACAACTGTGCTTGGAATAGCAGGAGCATTAAATCACGATGCGTCTGTTAGCATAGTTCAAGGAAGTGATATCAAGTTCGCAGGGCATGCCGAACGTTATTCTAAAATTAAAAACGACCCTCTTCTAAACACAGAACTAATCCGTGATGCACTTCAATATGGCACACCAGATGTCATTGCTTGGTATGAAAATCCATACAAAAAGAAGACACGACAGTTATATGCTGGACAATATAAAACAGCATTTGATATGGATGAGTTACCTAAGAACTACTTACAACAGTTTCCAGAGTTGAAAGGTATACCAATTGAATACCAATCACATCATTATACTCATGCCGCTAGTGGATATCATACTAGTGGATTTCACCACGCGGCGGTTGTAGTTATGGACAGCATTGGTGAATGGGAAACACTAACAATATGGCAGGGTTCGGGTTCAACCTTAAGTAAAATGTACTCACAAAAATTCCCACACAGTCTTGGATTGTTTTATAGTGCTATGACTCAAAGATTAGGATTAAAAGCCAATGAAGATGAGTATATTCTTATGGGAATGGCCGCACATGGAGATGCAAATCGAGAGTATAAGAGTAAACCATTATATGTTCAAATTATGAATAAACTTGGCATCAGCGGAAGAAGAAGAAAAAATATTATATTATTCAAAGAGAATTTACATAGAGGATGTAACTGGCTTTTTCCAGATTTGACTACTGAACAAGACTTATTTGACTTAGCGGCCGCTACTCAACACATTTATGAGATGATGTTTGACCGAGTAATTAAACTAGCCAAGAGACTATATCATGGACCAAATCTAGTATTAATGGGCGGATGTGCATTGAATTGTGTAGCAAACAGTGGCATAACAGATAACTATGGCTTTAAAAACATTTGGATAATGCCAAATCCTGGTGATTCAGGAAGTTGTATAGGAGTGGCACAAAAATATAACAGTGATTGGTCATTAGATTGGAAAAGTCCTTACCTAGGATATAATATTGAAGGAGATTATCCAGTTGAAAAAGTATTAGAAACATTATTAACTGGTGAAATATGTGGTATTGCAACTGGTCGTGCAGAATTTGGACCCAGAGCATTAGGAAACAGAACATTAACAGCAGACCCAAGAGGACCATTAGTTAAAGATAAGATGAATGAGATTAAACGCAGACAGAAGTTCAGACCATTCGCACCAATGATTTTAGAAGAAGATGTACACGAATACTTTGAAATGCCCGCCAACATAACACAATCTCCATATATGCAATTTGTCGCAAACTGTAAGTTTCCAAAAGAATTTCCTGCTATTGTACACGTAGATGGCACAAGCAGAGTCCAAACTGTCAATCAACTACAACATCCAGATTTATACCTATTATTGTCTAGTTTCAAAGAAGAAACTGGCTGTCCAATGCTAGTTAACACCTCACTAAATATAAAAGGGAAACCAATAGTAAATGACGAGCAAGATGCTATTGATTTTTCTAAACATTATAACGTAAAAGTCTTTACATCCGACTAAAAAAGTGTTATAATACAAAGATGATTACTGATTTTGGACTGAGAACTTAATGGCATACGATGGGTACTACTTAACCTACAAAGCAGATAAAGAAACCAATGAAAGATTTGACGAGATACGTAAGAAGTATCCTAGTTTTCGTATGGTTAAAATTAATCTAGAGGACTGGTCAGATCCTAAGTTAGAACAGGCAATTACTAAGATTGCCACTGTCGCAAACACAAAGCATTTTTGGATAGTTGACCCAGATGTAAAAGTTGATGATGATTTTGACTTTTCTTTTGAAACCGATGAATGGAATAATAATCTGACTCATGTGTGGAACTGTGATGAACGAAATGTGTTTAGAAGTGTTGTCGGTGTTAAACTATTCAAAACTAAAGATGTCAAAACTCTTCAAGAATGGCATATAACCGATGCATATTATCTAACTGGCGAATATAAAGAACACAAAACAAATCAAGTAGCCTATACTCCAACAACTGAAACATACGATATATTCTTCTGGGATAAAGGATACGGATATAAAGAATTAGAAAAACTTAAAGAAAACTATAAGATTAATCTTGTCGAAGGAAAAACAAGTTTAGCAGTTCATAATAAATGCCGCAAACAAACAAGAACGGATTTCTATTATCTAATTATGCCAAACACGAAGATATACGACTCATTTAAGTTTGATTACTCATTTGCATTCGGCTTAGATAAAGAGAAACAGAAAGTAGTAGTCTGGCAGAAAGAAAATCCAGAAACTAATCTGTCACGTGAGTATCACGGAGTTGGATTATTTCCAAAAGCAGGCTCACTATTCACTAAAAAAGAATACGACATCTTTAACTTTAAAAGAAAAGCAGTATACGAAAAAGAACCAGCATCAAGTGACCTAAAATTTGAAGTAGTAAAAACATCAGACCTACACACGTTCGGACATAAATCTGAAAGTGATATGTATTGGCTTGTACACGAAGAAGTGAAAGATTTTAAATCAGACTTTTATCCTATGAATTACGACCGACACTTTATTCACAACTTCAAGGTAAAACTACCAAATGGCAAAGAAGTTTGTAATGGGGTTCGTCTAGTACCCACCCTTAGTCCTACAATAGACAAACAAAAAGATGTAGACATAATTGTTAGTAATATTAAAAATAACTCTCATCTAACAGATCCTATTGATAAGACTTACGAACTTCTGCCTAATATGTTTGAAGTTATACAAACTGATGACCTACACACATTCAATCATAAATCTGATAAAGATATGTATTGGCTAGTTCACAAAGATGTAGAGAAACTGAATTTAAACTTCTATCCTGCAAGTTATGATAGAAAATATATTCACAACTTTAATATAGAACTACCTGGTGGCAAAATCATACGCAATGGAGTACGTTTAGTACCTACTAAAAATGCGACAGTAGATAAACAGAAAGATGTTAATCACGTTGTTGGTAGTATCTTAAAAACAAGTGCAAGTATTTTAGATGCAACGATTGATAGGTCTTACCAATATCAACCCGATATGAATGAACACCCAGTATTCTATTTTGATGAGGGGATGTATTCATCTAATACTGAAAAGTATAAGAAAGATAAGACGGTTGAAGTATTAACTGGACCGATAGAAGAAACTTATATGAAAGCCGCTGAACTAACTAAAACTGGATATTTCTGGGCTATTGATAATGATGTAGAAGTACTTGAAGACTTTGATAGAAAAATATATGTCGATAAACTTCACAAATCACATTTTCATATATGGCCAAAAATCAATCCATACACTGGATTTATTCATCAATATGGTGGATTAAAACTAGTACCAGCAAACGCAATAAAACATTTAAAACCTAATGCTGACAAAATAAGAAAGATGTCATTCAAATACAAGAAGTCTATTAAGTCAGAAACAGTTAGAACACGTGATATTCCATATGATGTTGTTATGTTAAGTTATCAAGAACCTGAAGCAGATGCAAACTATGCCAAGTTGTTAGAGAAAGTTCCTAATGCAAAGAGAGTTCACGGAGTTAAGGGTATCTTCAATGCACACCAACGAGCATCTGAAATAGCAGACACGAAGATGTTTTATGTTATTGATGCCGATGCAATCTTACTTGATGACTTTGAGTTTGAGTATTTCCCAACAGTATGGGACGAGGGCACAGTTCATGTATGGAAGTCTAAGAACCCAATCAATGGACTAGTATATGGTTTTGGTGGACTGAAACTATTTCCAACACAGTTGTTGCGTGACGCAAAAGAATGGCGAGTTGACTTTACAACATCAATCTCTGATAAGTTTAAACCAATGCCAGGAACAGCAAACTATACAGCATTCAATACTAATCCATATGATACATGGAAGTCAGCATTCAGAGAATGTACTAAATTGTCATCAAGTGTTATTCATAGGGCTAAACAAGATGAAACCGATGAACGATTAGAAGTATGGTGTACAATAAATAATGATGCGAAGTTTGGAGAATATGCAATAGCAGGTGCAAACGCAGGAAGAGAATACGGAACAACAAATGCAGATGACGATGAAGCATTAGGTAAGATTAATGATTTTGAATGGTTGCATAATAAGTTCGAGGAGAATACCAATGGCAAGTAATATAAGAGATAAAAGAAAAGCAAGAAAATCATCTGGAACGATAAAGACTAATGATGAATTATATAATTCTTTAGGAGATGAGGCATTCATTACTCTAGATGAAGAAGAATTAAAAGCAACAGCAGTTGAGTATGTTAAAAGAAAAAGATTGCGTCCATTACTTGACACTGATTATAATTATAAAGAACTCGCACGTAAGTATTCGAAAAAAAATACACCACAGCAACTGGGAAATTATAGACAGGCTATGGAATTTCTTGCTCATATTACTCTTTCTAAAAATGCAGACAATGACAAAATAGTGGGCAAACTCAAAGACTTGATTTACAGTTACCCCAATGTAGATATTAGTTCTTTTGTTAACAAACATCACGCAATATTATATTCGTGGATAACTGAAAATCTTGGTCGAGTGTATGGACAGAAATACTTAGGAACTGTATATATTTTGGGTGGAGGAATTGGAATAATGGGTGCAATGTTACTTGATACAACTTTGCGATATGAAAATATTAGAAGTTTAGATATCAATGGAGGATGTAAGTTTCTTGGAGATGAGTTGATGAAAGAAGAGGTATTAGATAACTGGCGGTTCAAATCATCTACTCAAGATGTTTTCAATGTAGACTACATCAAAAATACGTTTACAACGATGTTACCAGATGGTTCAATATCTAAAGAATTTTCTGAAGTGCCGGGATTAATTATCAATACTAATATCAGCCACATTAAAAAGTCGGAAGACTGGTACCCCATGATTCCAGATACTAGAAAACTAGTTATAGTGGGAGAAACGGGAGATGTTCCACGCCCGTATGCTAGTTCTAAACAATTTAACGAAACGTTTCCAATGCAATTTACACAATACACTGGAGTAATAACAGTTGATGATAAGCAATACTTTTTGAAAATAGGATTAAAATAATGCAACCACATGAAATAGTAGATAGATTAACAATATTATACGGAAACAAATATCCAGTTATCAATAGTCTTGAACGAGTGGCGAACACCGAAGTATTAAGTGATATATTTGTACTATCATCATATCTTCTTGGCAAAGAACACAGAGAAACGGTAAGTGCATTAAAGAACTTGATATACGAACGCCAAGGTGAAGATAACATATTTGTGTTGTTTAAAGTTATTGATTCTATTGCCAATGATAATGAGGCATTACATGCGTTACGAAATGTAGTTAGTGATTCTAATTTTGTAAATCTACAAACTGAATTACTATTCAAATTGATTATTAACTTAGATAATAGAGATGAAGAAGTTATAAGTGCTATAAAGAATTTAGTATCTAATAACGCAGAACCAGATATGTTTTTGTTGTTTAAAGTATTACAAGCAATTGATACTGAAAATGAATGGATTGGAATACTAAAGAGTGTAACAATATACAAAACTAATATACTAAAATTAGCACATAGATTAACGGAAGAAAAATACACTCTTCCATTGAATCTTAAAAATATGATTAAGAGTTTTGAAGGCGAAGTACTAACAGATTCATTGAGCAGAGGGCAGTTACGAAGCAAGATATGGGTAAGTGATAAAATTAATGACCTAGATATTGATTTAGGAGATATGATTTATGTTTGTGCAGGTTGGTATGGTGTATTACCAGCATTGCTATTTGAAAGAAACAAGATTGATACTATTCGAAGTTTTGATATCGATTCGAGTTGTGCCCTGCCAGCCGAAACATTAAACAGATGTTACACAGTAGACGACTGGAAGTTTAAAGCAAGTACAATGGATATTAAAGATTTGATATACACTGGCGAATTTATGTATGAAACATTAAAGTACAATGGAGACAAAGAAACTATAACTGACGGTGCGCCAACATGTGTAATCAATACAAGTTGTGAACACATTGAAGACTTTGCAAGTTGGTGGGCTGGTATTCCAACAGGTATGTTAGTGATAATGCAGAATAACGACTTTGATGACGAAGAAGAACACGACCACGCAGATGACACTGTGACTAGTTTAGAAGAATTTTCAGAGAGATTGAACGTATCAGAAACATTATACGAGGGCACACTAGCACTCAATAAATATAATCGTTATATGGTAATAGGATATAAGTAATTATGCCAAAGTTTAGAGAATTTTATGTCCCTCCTGGAGCCGGTAGTAATTTCTTGGCTGGCAAATGTATGTGGGCTTCTGATATAAAATCACATCAACATAAAAGTAACGATGTTTCAACTAATGAATTCTTTTATCATAGAGAAAAAGTTAATAATACTACAATAAAAGAAACTTTATTTTCTGAAGATTTTACAAATGAAGATTTAATATCTGAAACTAAAGAAATAAAGTCTATACTGTTAGAATTAGAAATTAATATACCAGCACATTATTCTCCACTTCTCAGAGGATTTCGTACAACCATTATTAATAGTATTGAAGATTTATGGAGAAAAGACTGGTCGTATTATCTTATCGCATTCTCGAACCAATTTGTTATATATGATACTGCTTTGCCTGAAATGACAGATAAAAACACATCTAGTAATTTGCAAACACTATTTGAGGCTCATTATCTCTATCAGGAGTATCGTAATAGAGATAAAAACACATCTAGTAATTTGCAAATACTATTAGAGGCTCATTATATCAGGAAAGGATTAGAACTAAAAAAGTATGTGTATAATAAAATTAGAAGAGAAGCAAAACAAATACAAGATTATTTCATAAGATGTAGAGAATATTATTTCGAAGTGTGCGAAAGTATGAATTGGAATTCTTCTATTATAACACATCTTCATCCACATATAGCGATTTCTTCTCAATTAAAATTGCCAAAGAACTTTAAATCATTAGCAATGGAAATAGATGGAGAGACTAATATGGTGATTGGCGCACTAGGAGATATAAAAGCAAATAATTATGACCCAAATGAATACATAGATAAGGTCGGCGTTCAAAGTGGTGACAATATTAAATCTGTTCAACTTTCTGATGATAGTGTTAGTTATAGAAAGATATTCATTGAAAATAATGAAGATGAAATAAGAAAGATGTACGATTTCTTCGATAACGAAGATTATTTTGAAGAAAATAAAACGAATATTATGAAAGAATTTAAAGAATACCATGACAATAATATGATAGTAATAAAGGATTTTATGCCACTTTTTTATGAGAGGATACAATGAATCTATATAACTACGAAGATATAAGAGCAGTTCACTTAGAGATTACAGAGAATTGCCAAGCATCTTGCCCTATGTGTGACAGGAATGTTAAGGGTGGACGTGACAATCCTAATCTAGGACTACATGAATTGACCGTAGCAGATGTTCAAAAGATATTACCACCAGAATTTGTTAAACAACTTGATAGACTTTATATGTGTGGCAATTTTGGTGACCCAATTATAGCAACTGATACATTAGAAGTATTCAAATACCTAAGAGAACAAAATCAAAATCTAAGACTTAGTATGAATACAAATGCTGGTGCAAAGAAAGAAGATTGGTGGATAGAACTAGCAAAGACATTAGGCGACAAGGGACATGTTACTTTCTCTTTTGACGGACTAGCAGATACAAATCATTTATATCGCCAAGGTGTTAACTGGGACATAGCGTGGAGAAATGCACTGGCGTTCATAGGAGCAGGAGGTAGAGCCCATTGGGATTTTCTCATCTTTGCACACAATGAACATCAAGTAGAAGAAGCAGAAGCACTTGCAAAAGAAACGGGCTTTGCTAAATTCATACCAAAGAAAACTGGTAGATTTTTCTCTACAATTAGAAAGACTGGTAAAGAAGAACACCAAGCAATGAATCGAAAAGGCGAAAAGAAACAACTTCTACAGAAACCAAAAGAAGTGAAGTTTCAAAATACTGCTACTAAAGATATTATAAAATTAGAAGAGAAACATGGTTCTTTAGAAAACTACTTTGACAATGTGAAAATAAAATGCAAAGTAGCCGCTGAAAAGAGTATGTATCTCAGTGCTGAAGGATTAATTCTTCCATGTTGTTGGGTTGCAGGAAGTATGTACAAGTTCTGGCAAAAGCCAGGCGAAAATCAAGTATGGGAACTCTTACAACAATCAGGTGGTAAAGACGTATTTGATGCTAAGAAGCACGGAGTTAAGTCAGTACTTAACAACGAATATTTCTCTGGTAGATTAGTAGATGCCTGGAGTAAACCAAACACTCATTTAGGAAAACCAATGGTTTGTGCCCAGAAATGTGGCACAGAGTTTGACGCCTTCAAGGCACAGTTTCAATAAAATCAACAGATAAATACTGATATAATAATATCAGAAGGTAGCAAATGAGCAATAAAAATATTGAAGAATGGCGCAAGAGAACTAAAGCACCAACAGATACCTTTTGTTTATTACCTTGGGTACACTTAAGTACACGACCAAATGGTCATATGCGAGTATGTTGCACAGCAAACGCATCGAGTGTCGGTGCAACAAACGACAAAGAGCATGGTGGTGAAGTAGGTGTTCTTAAACAAGCAGATGGAAAACCAGCAAACTTAAATGTAACTGACTTAATGAGTAGTTGGAACAACGATTACATGAAAAATGTCAGAATGCAGATGCTTAATGGAGAAAAACCACCATCATGTTTGAAATGCTATGCTGAAGAAGATGCTGGTCATATGAGCAAACGGTTCTGGGAAACAGAATACTGGTCAAGACAAGTTGATTTAACAGAAATCCTTGAAGAAACTTCTAAAGATGGTGCAATTCCACCAAAGATTCGTTACTTAGATTTACGTCTAGGCTCTAAATGCAATCTAAAATGTATTATGTGTTCACCACACGATAGTTCATTATGGGTTCCTGATTGGATTAAATTACATTCAACGATTGAAAATGAATCCCTTAAAGAAACTATGCAATGGGGTAACAAAGGACAAATTGATGGTGCGAGTTATAACTGGCACAAAAAGAATGATAAGTTCTGGGAACAATTATACGAGCAAATTCCACATATGAAACAATTATACTTTGCTGGTGGTGAATCAACAATCATTGAAGAACATTACACATTGCTTGAAGAAGTTGTTAAGGCAGGATATGCACCAGGAATTGAATTAAGATATAACTCAAATGGAGTGGAGATGCCTCAACGTTTGTTTGATTTATGGGATAAGTTTAAACGAGTAAGATTTCATTATAGTGTAGATAGTATCGGCGCAATGAATGACTACATTCGTTTCCCATCAGAGTGGGACCACACAGTGAAGATGTTTCACTTGTTAGACAACACAGGACCAAACATAGAAGTTACAGTTGCGTGTGCCGTTCAGGCATTGAACATCTATTATCTACCAGACTTTATTAAGTGGAAGTTAGAAATGAAGTTCAAGAAGATTAACATGTGGCCGTTCGGTGCAGGCATGATTAACTATCACTTTGTTTATCACCCACCACATTTGAATGTCAAAGTATTACCAAATTGGTTTAAAGAGATGACACATGCCAAGTTCGATAAGTTTATCGAATGGTTAGAAGCCAACTGGGAGTTAAGTACAAGAGGGTCTGATGTAGATTATGACACTTGGCGAGGAGCGGCGTATGGTGTGAAACGATTACAAGGTATGTTATCATTCTCAGAGAGTGGAGATTGGAGTAGAGAACGTATGCCAGAATTTATTGAATACATTAATAAGATGGATGGACTACGTGATACAAACTTCAGAGATGTATTTCCTGAGATGGCATCACTATTAGATTGGACACCAGATGACGGTGATGACTGGGATGGAGAGTTTGATGATAGACTATTAAGAGAATTAGAAGATGATGGATTCCATGTCAATCAACAGGAATTAGATGATGGGAATTAGTAAATTTGTTTCATGTGCTGGAAATGAACTAGCGATTTATGATGAACCCGTAGGAATAATGGTAAGCGGTGGTGTTGATAGTGCTATATTATTGTACTATCTAATGAATCACTGCCCGAACACTATTCATATCTATACAACTGGAAGTAATTTAAAGTATAGAAGAAATTCAATTATTGCGCCAAGAGTGGTAGAGAAATGTATACAACTAACAGGAAATAATAACGTGGTACATCATATACATTATGATGAGTCTGCAACAGATAGTTCAATGATAGATGCGCCAGTGTCAGCAATAAAAAGTGAACTAGTAAACATTGTGTATGACGGAACAACTATGAATCCACCAAAAGACATAGCCAGCAAATTTGTACCAGAGTTTGACTTTGATACCTCTAGAAAAGATACTGGTGATAATGTTATGTATTACCACGATGATAAGTTTTATATGCCATGGGCAAATACAGACAAACGAGGCATCGCCCAAATGTATAGAGAAGAAAAGTTGATGGACAGTTTTTTCCCAGTAACTAGAAGTTGCGAGTATGACCCAACTTGTGATTACTATTATGCAAATACCTACCCTAGATGGGGAGATGAAATACGTGACCCATACCTAGAACATTGTGGTGAATGTTGGTGGTGTAAAGAACGAGAATGGGGATTTAAATAAGGATATATTATGAGTAAAGATTTCGATAACGTACCAAAATCAAAAGGTAATACACTTTGTCCAATGCCATGGAACTCAATCAATCTTAGAAATAATGGTGATTTGAGAATATGTTGTAATACGAATTCGTATTCACCACAACGTG